>Ga0307517_10000468_pt1 | contig 69197 bp, 60 predicted proteins | sample 23_EM_MG_FD_194515 | JGI IMG/M metagenome (GOLD analysis project Ga0307517, IMG submission 194515) | Populus trichocarpa ectomycorrhiza microbial communities from riparian zone in the Pacific Northwest, United States - 23_EM | ecosystem: Host-associated > Plants > Roots > Unclassified | place... | reverse complement strand
TTTTTCCTATGACGAGGTGAAGCGGGCGGGAAGAAGTTTGCTTATAGGTTTTTTATCTCCATAGCTAGCGCTGCATGAGTCTTTTGTACCTTTAAACATAATAAGATTTGATTACAAAAAAAAAAAAAAAAAAAGACCAAGAGATAGGATCTTCACGCAACCATCTAAGTAATACAACACTTGGATACTGGAGCACGGGCCAAGCCCTTTGACAGTGACCTTCCCGAGGTGCAAGATATACAAACCTATTTCTCTACTTCTTACGCAAACCTTTACGGCTCGAACGCGAGCACCTAGTCCTCTAGCGATTGGACTTTGTACCTTCCGGTCTTATAGCGATAAGACTACCTCCAACGAGACTATGAAGATAGTCAACGATCACGATACGCACTACGATTAGTCGTTCCCCGTTTAACGAAACACCGGCGGGAATGTGTTTGTTACAAAAGCTGCTTGATCCACATCACCTGATTGGCCTCGAGTCTGAAGTCTACCAAAGTTATGCCGATTTTTGAACCGCTTTAGCCATCCATTGGACATCTCGAAACCATCGTAAGGCTCATTAACACCCACTCGGTCCAACTCTTGCTGAATGATTCCTGCTTGTGCACGAATAATATCGTCGGTAACAGGAACTTTGGCATATTCGGCAGCATCTATCCAAAGCGCTAGAAAATGTTCCAAAAATGGATAGGTACTCGGCCTTTCTTTCTGTTTGTTTCCGCTCGTTCCTATGATTTACAATAGAACTGATTAGTATTACATGTAATGGAAAATTCACAGGTAAAGATTACCGGCAGGTGGTTCCTTCTTAACCCTTTCTCTCCACCCTTTCAAATGATCTGACAGGCTTGAAAGCGCAAGCGGCTTTCCATCAGGACGCTGAGGGCACGCATCCAAAAGGGCAAAATCGGACAGCTTCATTTTGGGGTTTTCGGCACGAAGACAGCACAGCTCATATTTCTGTAAAGCCGTCAATGCTACCTTCTTTATCGATCCAGAGTTCGTTGATGGCATTGTAGTCATAAGAGAATTTGGCGCACGCTTAACAGTTGTGATGGTATGGGTTCTCCATAGTCTGAGTTCATCTATTCACTCTCCTACTCTTAATTCCCACTATCACACTTGACCCCGCCGTTATTCCTATTCCAACCTAGCTTGACTGAAGGTAACCTCGGTATTCGGTTCAGCAGAGCAAGATTCTATACAAACATGGGTGAAGATTTCCCAAAATCTCGTACGAATCCGAACACCCCTTTTTCCGGTTCAACGAATGAAATTTGGTGAGAAATTGGAGTTGCCTATACTTTTTTCCGTTTCAGCGGGGTATCCGGTTCAGCGCAATCCGGGATAGCGGGGTGCGAGTGTATATTATATTGATATATAATATTATCATGTACCGGTAGAGGTATTGAGTTTTGGAGTAACGTACCCCACGGTGAGCCGAGGCACACGGTGACGTCAAGGTCGTTGGACGGTCGTCGACTGCAGTCGGACGACGCTAGTCCTCGTCTTTGCCGTCTTGACGACCTTGGCGTCGTCCCCGTCCAGGACGAGGACTGGAATACTGAGAGGACTGCTCCCCCTATCAATGTTGCAATGAAAGGGGGGGTTCGATCAAAAAATGATCAAAGGCTAGGAACGCGCTTTTTCGAACCAGGGGGTTACAAGATAGAACCCCCTCTAGCAAATCGTTAAACCATGATATTGGAGGCAGTTGGAAGCAAATAAATAAATGAAATGATAGGAAAAGAGGGCAAATGTAGGAGAAAAAGCAAATAAACTGGCACTGGCACTCTACCTTCCTGGCTTCTGAGCAATAAACACTCGCACATCTGGGTTTAAGGTAGAAATTCGCATCAGAGTTCCTGCTATTTTTGCTTACTAAGACATTAAAGAACCCCCCCCTTCAATCCCCATTTTCAGAAGCCCCGATTCAAACCCCCCCCCCCTTCTAACCCCCCGGGTTCAATCATCAAAGGCCTTCTTTGCAACACTGTTTCCCTATTCTTTTCCTTTCTTTCTTTTTTGCGGCAGGCTCTGCCGCTCCTCCACCATGGCGAATGCCGTAAAAACCGGAGAATACTTTCGGAGGGGGGGGGGCGTATCGGGCGACTCCGAGGCAGACCTTTCCACACTACTCGAGTAGATGATGATGCCGCTAATAGTAATTGTACTACCGTAGTACGAGTACGATTACAGTCCGGATGGCTTATTGCCTATCTCTCGGGTAATGCCGTTCCGAAGGCAATCGTGATACCGTACCGTATTATCTTGAATGAGAGAGAGAGAAAATGTCTCGGGTCGTCTAAACACCCCTTCTAAGTAAGCCGGCGTTTTGTTTTGCTTGCATTTTCTCCCCCCGTCCTCATCGAAATAGGAAACTGGGATGCCCTGAGACTATTCTCTCCTGCCCTTCAGGAGAATACGGTACCCATATCAGTCCTGCAATTAGTGCCTAATCTATAGTAATTAGACGCGTTATGAAACCCCCATCCGGCATTCAAGTATGATGCTCGATTAAGTTGAGTTGTAAGTTAATCAACAGGTGCCATGTTACAACATTTCATTTGTATCATAGCAAAAATGCCAGAAGGGTTAGAAAAATGTCATTTTTTTCCCTTGTGTGTGCCAAACAGGGGCCTAGCCTGAGTTAGTAGAATGGAATAGATATAGTTAATGAGATCCAATATGTTCTTGAAGGCTGGTCTTGCAACTGTCATGGGAAATCCCTAAGCCTTCCCTGAATCCGGAGACGGGAGAACTGCAGGGGTTTTCAGGGCACCGCTCTACTTGCATGGCACTTGTATAAGGCAAGAGGCGTTCGAAAGTGGGGATTCGCAAAATATATGAGAGGAAGAAGAAAAAATACTCTCTTTCACAAACCCACAACTCGGATTTTGGGATACTTCCTGCCTGGGGTAAGCATGGTACTCGTAGGGGGCTGCTCCCGCAATAGCCAGGCTAACTGGCGGGGGCTCTCTAAACAATTGACTTAGGTAGTTTACGAATGCCTTGGTGCAATGCAAGGCTGCCGTGCCTTAGCCTGGGAACTTTTGAACTTGTTTTATCCCGGGCGGGGCAGCCACGCCCCTTCGCCAACCGCTACTTGTAGACTTCTACCAGGAGGGCTGGTTCATCTCCCTCTTCTTTACATGTACTAACCCCTAGGGGGCACAATAACAGCCACGTATCTTTCAATCGAGCGGATGGATGCCAAAGTGCGAATACAAGGGGTGGTAAAAGCAAACCGGTGATACCATGGACTATGGGCCCCTGGGCCTTCTCCTAGGAGACCCAGTGGGCCCGGCTTCTTTACCCTTCAACAATTGCCATCACGAACCATCACTCTAGTTCCCTAACTTGTGCCACGCAGATGCCTTGCTCGTTTTAGATATGCAACCAACTTATGCTTACCCCCGAGTACCCTAGTATAACCCGCATGATCTGTTGGCATTCAATCCCGGAACCGCATCCGCCCCTACTATCGGGGGGCCTTTTCTGGAGAAAAGGAAAAAGGAAAAAGGAACTGCTATTGCAGGATCCAAGGGTCCAAATTTCGGCAGTATGCAACAGCAGTCCTTACTAAAAACGCTTCGAGACTACCGGCACGAGTACAGAACCACCCCTGTTCGCACAGGAAAGAAAAAAAAAGTGACACATCTAGTAGTTGCGCACCTCCTGATGATATGCATCCCCACGAACAATCCCTCCAACTCTCCCTTGCTCTCCGAAACATGCACCGCTATTACGCCCGCCTGTGGCAGAAGTACTAGTACATCAGATCCAAGCTAGAACAGAGGAAACAACACGGCGATTAGCGGACCGGGCCCCAACCGCACAGCACCGGCACCGCCTCATCTCACCCCGCGCCCAACCTACCAAGGAACCAACCACCTTGTTGTTGCTATTAACATCACAAAACCTCACTCGGCATAGTGAACCTCCGAGAATCTCCGGATTTTCTCAAAAGCTCTTAAAGTTCTAATCGATTTATATTTGTCTGACTACACTACAATGCTCGAGAAAGGAAGAAAGAAAGAAAGAAAAGTAAAGAAGAAAGAGTAGTAAATGAAAATAAGAAAAGGATGATTGGAAAGGAGGAAGAAAGCCGAGGAAATGGGGGTGGAGAGGGAAACTATCAATGCATGAAATAAGGGTTTTTTTGTTTTCTTTCTCAATTGGAGGAGGGCTCCCTCGTTTCCCTTCTTCTGATAACGCATATATTTTTGTTTGCAGCGGGTTGATCTGGGTAGATGTGGGGTTGCGAAGTGAACGGTAACACTTCAAAAAAAAGTTTGCTCGTTCTTGGGGGAGGAGGGTTGCGGGAATTTAAGCTTGGAATTGCCTGGAACGGCGAACCCGTTTTCTGGAAGGGGGGCGGTTAGTTAAACGATTGATCATATCAAATACCAAGAAGAAGAAGAAGGATGGGAACTCACCCATGGTCCGCTGGGCTATGCGCACTCGCCACACCATCAACTCCTACAAAACCTCGCTCGCGAACTTCGCTGTAAATCCGTTAGTTATCACGCTTTTGATAAAATACTAGAAGTGACCAACGTACCTCCTCTTCCTTCTAGGGTGAGTGCCATCGGACTCGATAATATCTGCCGGATTGGGCGAATCCGAGGGAACAGGATCGGCAGCGGCCTCGTGCGTAAGCAGCGGGCCCTTCTCTTCCGGAGAGCCTTCCTCGTGCCTCTTCCTGTGCTGGCTTGGGAGGTGCGAGGGTGGGCCCTCGGTAGGAGCAGGTGGAGTGATTAGAGTGTGGGTAATGGTAGTAGTGCTAGTGGGGGGGCTTGCGGCTGGGTTTTCGGCGCCGGTATACTCGTACTTGAGTGCTGGGGGTGGCGGTGTGGGCTGCGGTTGATACACGGTGGTAGTGACTGTCGAGATGTGAGCGCTAGACCGCTCGTTTTCGGCACCAGCGTATTCATATTTCAGCGCCGGTCCTCCTCCAGTTGACTGGGTCGAGGTGAGGACAGCGGCTGTGGAGCCGGTCTCAGTGGGTAGGATCGGAGCAGGGATTCCCGCGCCAGGATAGTTATCTCCTGGGCCATACTCGTACTTGAGTGCAGGGCCATTAGAAGACCCTGTGGTCGCGCTGGTGGTGGTATGAGAGACATCGGCAATAACAGGAAGAGCAACAGGATCCTTGCCATCCCCAGAGCTCTCGTAGAGGAGTCCAGGATTACGGGATTGAGTTCCAGTATTTGAAGGTGGGGTGTAAGTGTCAGCCGGGCCGATAGCAGCAGGCTTCTCCGGGATGGAACCAACATTCTCGTACAAGGGTAGGTCAGTGTGTGAGGGGCCCAACGTGGGGCCATGGCGGCGGACCTTACGTAGCGTACTTGAAGGCCCCAAAGTCGAGTCCCGGCCGCGACCCTTAGGTGTGGGCGACGGGTCGTGCGGGGGGGGAGCGGCCTTAACCACGGCGGCGTCAGGGTCCTGAGTATCGATGCTCTCGTGGACTAATGTGGGACCGGACCTAGAAGGTGCAGGCGGCTTTGTCGAGGTAGCCGTGGGACCGGTAGTGGTGCGAGTATTCTCATTCACCATGACTACGGGCCCAGGGGGAGGGTACACGTTCGGGTAGAAAACAGGAGTATCTATCATGCCACCTACGCTCTCGTACAAAAGTTGAGGGGGGACCCAAACTTGAGGATTGTAAAACTGTGCTCCCCCGGCCTGCTGCGGGGCTGGTTGCCCGTTGTTTGTTACCGGGGGTGGTGTGGGGATTCTCGTCCTGCTCGAGCTTATTCTAGATGACGACCCGGAAACACCTACAGTTTCCGGTTTATCACCAGCGTAATCCCCAGCCAATTCGTACCGCAGTTCTGGGACGTCACCCTCCTCCTTTGGTTTGGGCTCTGCGGTCTTAGTTTTCTGCGGCTTGGTGGGTGTAGAAGTCGAGGTCGTAGATGTCTTGGGGTTCAACCCATTAACCTGCTGACGTCTAGCAAGAGCAGGAACGAACTGAGGAGCAGGGGGCTGGTTGCTAGTGGCGCCGAGAGGTTGGGTCAAAGTTGGATCAATCGACCCTGGGAATGGTGGGCTCTGAACCGCAGGGTTCGCGAATGGTGAAACCTGACCTGGTGGAGTGCTGACAGTTTTACTGAGGGGGATACTCAATGGATCAACGACGGATTGTTGGCCAGAGACAGCTGTTGGTGACTGAGGTCCTTGACTCACAGAGGACCCAGCTAGAGGGGTAGTCGTTGGTCTGATATTGCCGGAAACACTTGGGACCGTACTAGAAACACCTCCCGGAACAATGGAAGTACCGGCACCGCCGAGAGCGGTGCTAGCTGACGGCTTGAGGGGCTCGAGGCCGGGAGGTGAGGGAACGGGCGCCGCTCCAGTTGGCACGCCATTTGCAGATATACCTCCAGATGGAGGGAGAGCTCCAGGCAGATCTGTAGACCCGGTAGCCTTTGGCTTGGGCTTGCTGCTGCTGCTGCTGCTGGTTCTTGACTGAGACTTGCTGTTGTTTTGGGGGTGTGTGTGTTGGTGCCCCTCATGCACTCCTCCAGCCCCCCCCGTATTTTCCTTTTTCTCACTAGGCTTCACCCCAGTCGGCGATGGTGACCCAGGTCCACTAGCAGTTCCCTGAGATCCAGCCTTTAGGATTCCTGGTTGCCCTTGCCCGGTGGGTAGTTGTGTAGGCGATGTTGGCGTAGCGCCGTTACTAGCAGCTCCTACAGGCGGGTTCTGCCTCCCAGCACCAGTTGTTCCAGGCGCCCCTGGCTGGGTTGTCGCCCTCGGTGGTGGGGTAGTTGCAGTTGGCGGAAGCACAGGCGAAGATAGGCCTTGTCCAGGTTGTGTTGGCGGTATAACCTGTTCGGCTCTCTTCCCTAGATTCGTCTTGTAATGTCCGCCCATGACTGGGTGAGCATCTGTATAGATGGTTAGTAAATACTAGTCAAGTACAGTTACAAGGCGTTTACGAACCATCAGCCAAGGGAAGTCCATTTGTGGCAGCAGCTAGTAACAGGATGGCACCTGTTGTCATGTATCGGCCCCGCATGAGGAAACAGTGAACAAGTCCTTTGAGGGTTTCAAAAACGCCCCGCCCTCGTGCAAAGGCTACAAAAAGTAAAGTAAACGAAAACACCTATTAAATTTAAAAAACCAAACCCGGTTCGAGTATGAAAAAGTGAGCGTTAAAGAAAGTAAAGAACACCAGGTCCTTGCGTGAAAGGAGCGAAAATTCTCCAATGACTGGAGGCTGAAGACGATGGGGAAATGGAGCAAGGAGGGGAAAAGTGGTATCTTGTGCTGCCACCGGAACTCTTATATCTTTGCTTGGTTCCATGGAGGGAGAAGACTTTCTCCCAAATTTTACCAGCATCACTCCGGCATAGGCGCTATTCTCAGCATTGAAGGGCTGGGGAAGCCAGACACACCTGTGTGCGTCCGTAAACAGTAATGGTCTTTTTCGGTGAGGTTGAGAATACAGTACTTGTCGCCGCTGAGTCGGTGAGCCGTCATTATGGACATATATCCAGCCGGAAGTCTCAACATAATACTGACATACTGGTTCCATTCAGTAAGTCAACTGATTAGTCTTAAAAAGCGTCTTAAGAGCAGTTATCTACTCCGACTCTAGTCAGTGATAAATGCTCAAGACCAGAGTACGATGATATTACAAACCTTGGATCCAGAAGTTGGAGGTTGTTGAGGTTAGCCTAAGCCTGAGGTCCAAATGCCGGAAACCTCATTAGTGATGGTGCGCCACAGAGAGCGGCAACACAGGATCCACCAACTCAGCACTCATCACCGGTAGCCACAGTAGCACTCAGTAACACTCGGTCGAAAACCTCAACCTAACCAGAACCCACCAATCCAAGAAAGAAAAAGTATCCAGAATTGGAGGCTGCCATCCGCACTATCACACAGGAGAGTACTAGAAAATAATCCGAGGGTCCAGGAATGGCCCATGGCCCTCAGTTATGCACATTGCGTCCAGCGGCCCACCTTACTGCCTAACCCCACCATAGTCAATCACTCGCCAGAATGGTATTCACTACCGTGACAACGATACCAACGCCTTGAAAATTAACTCTTGATTTTCTGAACCTTTTCCGGCCTTAGGATAGGACACTCGCCACCGCAGAGGACGACTTAGCATTGGAGCCAACAGACTAGAATATCTCTCCCCTCCCCATGCCACGCGTGGCAAACCGCCGCGGAGGGTCGACCGATACCTCATAGGCAAGACCGGTTTTAGCGATAAAGAGCACAATAATGACGGTAAGTTCAGGACCCAAAAATATCCCAATATCAGTCGCCCCGAAGGGCCAGCGATAGACGGGGAGCTCCAGGTGCACGGCAACGCGGGTGAGTGGTGAGTGAGGGAGTATGTGCCCCTGCCTCACCGATTCCCAATCCCACCGAACACACACCGGCGGCCTGCCCAGAGCCCGAAGTCAAAGTACAACCCACTCCCATCGCACCATCAGCCGTCTACCCACCCCAGCTTCCACTCCCGCCGTAGTATGGCCCTACAACACCGAAAATCCCAACCAACGCTTTACCATCCACTCTAACGCTGTACTTAAACCCCACCCCCCTCCCTCCTCCATTATTACCCACCACCACCGCCGCCAACCTAAACATTCATTCATTCATCCATACATACAAAAATCCAGAGTTGATCTCGGGCCACCACACATAGAGCGAAAACAAAATATGTTCTCCCGCAACCTCTTCTCCTCGGCAGTCCTAGCGTTCGCCATCTTCGCCGTCATCGCTAGCGCAGCTCCCGTCGCAGACCCAGAACCAGAGCCGTGTGAAGGGGAGGAGCTGGCGAAAAGAGCTGAGGTGATTACCATGGATCCGCTTCCTCTTCCACCGCCCGGGGGTTAAGTTAAGAGTTAAAAGGTTAGTTGGCTAGGTACTGACGTGTTTTGTGTGTAGGTGTACGCTAATATCGATTAGAAGAGCTGGAGGCGGACGGGTTGATGGGGCGGAGGAAGCAGCTGGAGAAAGGATGAAGAGGATGTTTTTTTTTTGCCCCCTTCCTTCCTCTTGGAGATTTGTTTCGGGCGAGATGGAATACACCTTTGATCCTTCTACATTTTCATACTTTTGTGCAAATAAAATGTGAATCCGGGATCGTAAGAATTGGAACATCCGATCCGAGCACCCCAGGGCATCCGAGGGCAGTGCTGGCACTTGTGCTGTTAAAAATACCAGCACACTCCGGTGGGCCGGCGGCCCGGTGCGGCGTGAGTGATCTTCGGTGAATTTACCGGTGGCGCGATGGCCCGGTCTGCTCATGTAATCGCCCCGAGAAAACCGGAGCATAGTATGATAGATCATAAGCACACCGCCCCCCACTACTTAACGGCAGTAGGATGCCAACTGGCTACAGTTATATTAGCTCCTGCAAGGTACGGTACCGGTATGTGCTAAAAACAACAGAGCGATACACGACGACGAGCAGAACCTTGCACCTTGTTTCCCGCTTCTAAGAATTGTAGAGAATACCAGGGCGCTCCCATCGCCTCAGTTAAGCCCAACTCAAGGTATGATAGCAAGTAGGCCTTGATGATGAGAGAAGGACTAGAATAGTTAGGCCTCCCGCCAGGGCCTTGTAGTGCCAGCCTCTCCTAGTAAGATTTTTATATATTTCCTTCTTTTCATAATATGACATTATCTCAGCGGAGGGCTGAAAGCCACCCCGCCCAGGAGGGGAAGGCTAGGCGTCTCAGCGTGAGGTTCGACAACCCCGGCCACTACTGCACTCGTACCAAACAGAGAATAAAAACCCACCCCCGTCACCGCCTCTTATAACAATATCCCCAACCCCGATTGATTCGTTGATTTCTCTTGTATCCTAATATCGGCCAGTTGAATGACTCTACAGCAGTGCTTGCCATGGGCCGGCCTGGCCCGGCCCACCGAAAGCCCGACCTGGCCCACTAGGCCCATGAGCCAGAGCAAAAATTATTATGCTAACTAAAACATAGCTGTTGACAAAAGCCCACGGGCCGGCCGGGCCCGTGGCAAGCACTGCTCTACAGTCATCACAACTACTTCGTACCCAAAAAATGCACAGCCGACCGACAGGAGAAACGTACTTTCCCTTGCTGGGGTAATTTCTGGTCCCTTTTCTCGACAAATCCTCCCCCAAAGCCCAAAGAGAGAACCGATTAGCGCACAAAACAGATAAGAACCAAACAAAATACCTACGGCAGTAGGCATCTCCACTAGTCCCGACAACTCGAACCCACCCGGTACACCACAACGCCGCCAACTTCAGACCAACCAACCAAACAAAGCAATTATCACCTCACCTCTCCTCCACTGTCCCCCAAGTCTTTCCCCCCGCCCCCTCTACTACCCTCACCCTCACCCCCCGTACCATGCAAGCAGGCACAAGTGCAGCCCTAACCCCTACTCTACTCTACCCTACCCTATCCAATAACCCCGCCTCAAACCTCATCTCACACAAGCCTCTTCCCCCAGAGATCCAGAACCCGCGAACAGCGCAAAAGAACAACCTCATGTCACGAGTAAGACACCACGATGTTCGCGTTAACTAATCCAAGCTACTGTGCTATACTGTATCACCAAGATCGGATCAGCCCTGCGAGGACAAGACGACCCAGGATGGGTACGCGTTCCCGGAAAACACGAGTAAATTTAGGAGGGGGGTAAGAATGTGAAATCCAAATCCACGATGTCATTTCACATCCTTCCCAAACTGCCCCCAGGTCAGCGCGCGAGAGTGAGGGGAGAGCGAGATCATGGGTCATCACTCTGTGGGATAGTTAGCAATCGAAGGAATGAAGGAGACAAAAAACAAGAATAATAAAACAAGCACTTTACGAATGGTACAAAAAGTTGAATTTGTCCAAATATATCATACCAAAAAGCTCAGGAGGGTAGTTTGTTTCATAATTGGCACAAACTAAATCAAACCCCTTCCCTCCCCCCCCCCCCCCTCCCCTGCCATGGTATTCCTCGCAGCAGCAGTCCCCCCATTCCCCGACAAATACAAGTGCAAGTGCCAAAAAAAAAACTTTTAGAATCGATATAATAAAAGCAAAGTAGAAGGGTATAAGGAAACATTTCAAAAACATAACATAGAAAGGCAAAGGCAAAATTTTTTGAACATTTTCCATAATATCGCCACCCTCAAATAAAACAAGCAAAAAGGGAAAAGAGGAGAAGAGGAAACCAAATACGCCATTTCACCATCCGTCCGTTGCCCTCCCCGGATCATCTTTCAGCTCACGCACAATACACTCCACGCCACATGCACCCTGTTCCAACCCAACAAAGATGGATCCACTCTGAGATGTAGGAAAGGAGAGGAAAAAATAAAAAATAAGAAAACCGCCTGAGCCCAGCCGCCACAGAGAATATTTACTTCGGTCGGCAAGGAATTAATAGTGTACAGGTTTGTCGGGGATACCGGGATCAGGCAAGGTGACCGGAAGTAGTTGCAAGTCGTAAAATACTAAGTTTGTACTTGAAGGAGCAAAAGGTGGTATCGCGGAAGCAAAACAATGTAGATGCCGACACACTGGAGGGGCAGCGTAGCGCAGGGCCGAAGGATCGCTTTTTTTCTCTTTTTTTCCGATAAACCGTAGAAAGAAAACCCAAAAACGGTGACGCCGATAAAAATATGTAGTAAAACAGAAGAAAACCCCAGTTCTAATAACCGAAAATTAATAGGATGGCCGAGTTCCCCTCGTACAGAGATCGGGGTAGCTTGCCTGATAGTCCGCCCAACTTCTACAGGCCGACCAACGTCATCTTAGATTACTTGTAGTAAAACCGAAAGGAGAGTTAAACTGTTTCATGAAAACATCCGTTAGACCACCCATGCTACTCGGAGGAGTCGGCTCCATATTAAACATCGATTCGAATGAGGGATCGATGAATCTGACATTATTATTACTGTAAATCCCATGCTGCTGTAATGGGGACCCCCGCAGCATCCCTCCCATCATTTCACTGCCAACCCCGTCTGCTGTTGTAGATTGATTTTCGAGTCCGCTTTGAGTGTCGTCTTCTGTACTCTCGAGTAGTTCGGCGTCATATTCCTGCTCTAAATTCAAACAGAGTCAATCTAGGATGGCCGGGCTCTTTCATAACATAAGATAAATGGGAAGTACGCGGGGTAGCTTGCCGAGCTCTTCCATATGCGCCTGGTAAGGCGAAGGATAAAAATTCTGCATTGGAATCCCCGGATGCTGAAACTCTGAAGGAGCCGTAGGTGTCGTCACTACACTCTGTGGGATCTGATAGGCAGATGCATCTGGGGGTGTAGGGATAGCAATTGATGGCGAATTATTTCGCGAGCTCGGCGGCATTATAGGGCTAGTCTTGATAAATAGCGACTCGGGGGAAGGGTTGATCGATGGTCGTTTCTGGGGTTGTGCAATCATTGGTCTATGCATATGTTGTTGTTGGAGAGTCGCTTGTTGCTGCTGGGAGGGAATGGGTCGAGAGATCGACTGGGGTGCGGCGGGTTGTGGTCTGTCGTCATACTGGGCAAAGGCCTTCAACTCGGCAGCGACATTTATCCCCTTCTCCAACAGTATCCTCTCCAACAACGAATTCTTGTAACGGAGCATAAGCACCTCATCCGCAGCATTCCGTGATGATTGCTGTAAACTAGACAAGCTTTCTTCTTGATGCTTAATGGTTGCTTCCAAATGCTTAATATATTCGGTTCGTCTCTCGCGGAAAGCTAATTTGATGTGTCAAAAGATTGCCAAAAGGTAGGTTATATTTTCCATGACACATAGGAATTCTGGGAACGCCATAGTATAAAGGGAAGAGTTGGTGTGTCAAGGGGAAAAAAGGGACTTATAAAATATCGACGTACCAGCTTGGGCAGCTCTGTTCCTCATCTTCCTTTCTTCCTGGGTTGCGTAGACCGGCTTTCTACCACCCTTCCGCCTGGGAGTTGGAAACTGAGTTTGCTGAGCCATCGTCGTCGGTTCTGGCGAAGACGCTGAAGATGCAGATGATGCACAGGAATGGGGAGGGGATGTTTTTACGACGGCGGCGGCCATGAGATGGATTGGTGAGGGGGAGCAGCGGGAAGATGTATAAATGATGGCAGGAGATGCTTAAGAGTTTTCAGGATAGATAGATGTGATCATAAATCATCGAAATGGAGCAGGGAGAACGCGGAAGGGCGAACTATTGAAGCCAGTACTAGAAAAAGTGGGGAAAGACCTTTTCTCCTCGCAGCGAGCTCAGCCTTTGTAAGTGCAACGTGGGTTGGCGTTTTTTTTTCTTTCCTTTTCCTCTTCCTGGCTTCTTTTTTTTTTTCTCTGTCCCTCTCACTCTTTGCAGTAGTGGTACGGTACGCAGTAATCAAACGCGAAACCACCGAAGAGTTGAAAAAGTAAAGAGGTACGGTACGGTAGTGGGAAATGGAAAGGAGCGTGAACAGAAAATAGAAAAAAAGAAAGCAATGGGTGGATCCTTTTCTTTTCACCTCTTTGAATTTGGCTCTTGTCAAAGGCGCTTTGTATTCTGTCTCGAGTTGACACTAACTTGACCCTCTTCGAAGATGTTTTTGCTGGAAGGATTCGTTGTGCTCAGTGCCTTCAAATGCGCTGCTAGACCACTGGAACGGTAGGGAACATGCTCTGTTCGTACAAAGTCTGGGGAACAGCAGTGTGGGAACGGGTAAAAAGCACAGGAACTTGGATAGTTGTTGTACGAGTTACCATTATGGTCACCCGGGGAGGGGGGCATGCAAGGCAGGTATACTAGTAGATGCCTCGACACAAGCAAGGACCAGCACCTGAATCAGACCAAACTCTTGGAAGGACTGTGGGTGCATTGGAGCCACAGAATGATCAAGGAGTTGATCAAAAGGACAGTGTTCTACGACGAAGATCCAGAGGCCAGCAACCATCAAAAAGATAGGGTACCGTACGGTACTGTTTTCCACTCTGGTACTACCCAAAATAGCTACCCAAGTACACTTGTACGAGTACATGTCCAACATCATCATCGCCATCCTCATCACCACCACCACCTTTGCTACCTTACCCTAAGGTAGAAAAGCACACCCTAGCTCTCCAGAAGATATGGTATTTTCACGCCCACCAATGTCATATTGATATCATGATTCCCAATACCGGTGCCGGAACCAAGGGGCAATGAACACCCCAATAGATCTTTAATTCGATCAAAATGTATCAACCTCTCGAGTTCTTTCGCTTCATCAACCCATAGAAAGACCACACAACACACCCAACCAGCAGATGTCTCGTCGCCGACCAAATTGATGGAATGGAGGACGCGGGCCAACAGAAAACGGAAAACATATCCGGCTACTGCTTGCTCCCAAGGCCCTTCTCCCAGGGTCCTTTGAATCGGTTTAGCCCTCTTCTATTTTTCTATTTTTTTTCCCCCCCTCTCTCCCCACTCGATCTGGTTGAGTTGCAGGTGGTATCCCACCTGGGCGTCACGAGAGGCGGCCTCCTCCGACGCCCAGCCAAAAAAAATATAGGAAAGGGAGCCGGATTCTGAGTGACCGAGTGCGGAGAGGTGACACAACTAGCGTGTGGAGAGGTATGGTGCAAGAATCTTTGGAGGGTGGGCGGGTAAACACCTGACACCCTCACAGCGGATTTTTCAATTGGTTGTTGGTCCTCGTCCAGAGGCTCTAACGGTTCAAAACTGGTTTAAAACTTCGGTTTCTCTGCTCGGGATCCCTCTTGGGGGGGGGGAGGCGTTTACACACTCACCCTCACAGAAAATTTTTCTCTTCTATCCCCACCACTTCTGCGCAAAACCTTTTTTGCTCCGCGCAGATAGCTTCATTGCTTCTCAACACACCCTTTTTTAACGTTATCCCTGCAATTATAATCCCTGCCCTTGTCTGCCACTCTCAACTTTAAGGTCCCGGGTCCCTGGACTGAGCTCCTCCCCGCCCAGTCGAACCTTGACTCGAGCAGCCTACACAGAGCCTCCGTTGCTCCACCGCAACTCGTTCGATCCCCAATTCGACACGACAAAATGTCTTGGCAAAGAGTTCACAGCCAAGGCAAGTAGATTTGAGTTTCCACATTTATCCCCCCTCCGTTTGACATTGTGTTGCTCTACTGTGCTAGGTAGGATACGGCACTTGTGTCGCCGCTCATTCGTTTTGTCTTTAGCTGGTGGATAGCTGCAACCATAATAGGATAAAATATTGATTGAATCACTTTGTCTCAGCTTTTCCCCAGCTTGAAGTTTGGACTGTGTGATGCAATACTTTAAATTCATCTATGGTACCCGAATCGGGTGTGCGCGGAATGCTGGATGCAACAGGTACGGTACTAAAGTTTGTTCGTACAACCTACAATAGTCCACCAGTATGATACCGTACCCTACGGCAGCTAACAAACATTCACCCCTAGACGAATACCGGTACCAGTACAATCGGAATATTACTAGAGTGTGCCCTACTCCCCCCCCCCTCCTCCTCCCTCCTCCTCCCTCCTCCTCCAACTCCTCCCCCCCTCCAACTCCTCCAACCTCTCTGCTGGCTCCTTCTCCTTCTCCTGGTCCTGTTGACGATGACGATGATCCTGCTTTTGATGATGATGCTATGCCTACTCTACCCAATTCCACCTTTTTTCCCTTGAAGATGATTGCAAAATTTTGCTTTTGGCTGAACCTGCGCCTAATTCTAATGTGGGCTGTAACCGCTGAAAAAAAAATTTCTCCGTCTGCGCTCACCCTGTGCAGAATGGTAGCACTCCCTCCCCTTCCTGGGGCTTGATTGCTACACTGTAGGATAGGGCTCCCCGTGTCCAAGCTTCTAACCCTTTTCCCTTCCCCCACGTGTCTCTCACTCTCGTCCAATACTATCCCCCCCACTTTGATACCTCTACAGCCTTTCCCTCGAGCCTTCAAGCATAGAAACCCCCCACGGATCCCCACTCCTTCTGCTGTTGCCTCGTCTGTAAAAAAAATGTCGTTTTCGCCAGAGGTAGACAATATCTATTCTCGCACAAACTTGATACACATGCATCCCACGCCCTTCATGTCCAACTTACCTCTTTATCGCTCATCACTGACAACTGAACTCAGCGTCTGCCATTTGTTCCGTAGCCTACACCGGGGAGCTTGATTACCCTGGCCATACTCAGTCTAAGGCTCCCGGCCATAAGGATATGCAACAGTTTCGCCCAGCTGTTTGCTGCTAAATATTCCTGCTAATGTCATACAGCAGTTGGTGAAAAAACAGGGCTGTGGAAAGGAATGATTCAGTCTCCAGGTTTGTCGAATTCATTCCCTCAGTCACACATTTTTTATCCCTGATCTATTGGAGCGCTACAGCTAACCGTAGTGGTGGTATCCAAAGCCGAAGACGCACGACAACAGCGGTTGCAGGATGGTAAGGGAGTGGAGGCGGAGTTGGCACTTGCCGTACCGGTATGGGTCCGACTGCAACGATAACTTTACGGGGAAAGGACCATGGGCGCAGGCGAGCTCCTGCAGACTCCCGCCGAAGATCCCGCAACAGTGAGTTTGCGCCAGGCTCCTTTACTCCTTTATTTTTATTTTTAACCATCCTCTACCTTATTACAGTCGTGATATCTGCTCTCTTATCCCCTAATTACATCTGGGCTCTAATTGGCGTGATCAAAGGGGGCCCTATGGCTACAGGTCAATTCGTTCTGCTGGGTTTGTAGCTGTGCCTGATTAATTGGATACATGTGTTGGTATCTCGTTATCTCACTCGATTTTAAAGAAAGTGCATCGTTTCACGACCGACCACCCCCTATCGGTCATAGGGCGTCATTCGGACACGCAATCTCCATAGATTTCGATTACTTGATCGGCGTTCCTAATCTCGACGACACTTTTGATCGTGGGGCTTTCCCCCTGGAAGATATCAGAGAAACCTCCGAGAGAGTCAGCTCGCCCTCCCAAACACTACAAAATATATTGGACCGCTTGCCGACGCCTAACTTGAATTTCCACCCCTCCATACAGGGTATAGCTCGGACCGGAGCCGGCCGTTCAGGTTGCGCTTGCAGCTCTCACGGTGACACGACACCCAACCGAGCGAAACAAAGACAGCCAATCATAGTCTTGGCACACCCGAAGTGCCGGCGGCCTGGCCAAGACATTTGTTCGCCCGGTGCCCCACGAGCTCCTAGAACATCCCGCCATCTTCCATTCCGGAATCACTATGGGCGTCGTCTGTCTCCGCTATATGTTGATAGAGCTGTGATAATTGGAGATATACATGGAACACGTCTGGACGGTGCCCGAACGGGATGCGTAGCTATTGACGCTGCTGGCATTGAAGGTAACTTATGGTTTTCTAAGATTTATCCTATGTTTCACAATTTAATTATTGCAACTCTCATTCTCGCACAAGGCTATCTTTATGAATGTCGCTAGTGAACTCACTGACGCACTGATGGGGCCACTCACTCCATGGGTGAGAATCGAACTCTCTGCTGGAAGGTGAAACCTTCACGTTTGTTTCTCCAATTTCGATTTGACCTTCCGCTCGATGTCGACCCTGGCCCCCATTCGGTCAAGGATAGGATAAGATGCGTTACTCATGGGAAACATTCACAATATTTAATGATTTCTACGGTAAACGGAATAACAGGCCATTAACACATGTGTTTATAGTATCGTCGTGGCTACCGCAACCGATATCAAAACGACCATTCGTTGTTGTTGTAGGGATACCCGTGCGATATCGGTCCTGGACCCTAGGGAGACTTTATTACCGGTACCTCTAGAGGCACCCTGGCCAAAGAAGAGCACGCATTGAGATAGGGAGACTGCGATGCATTGAAAGTTACAGCTGGACTATTCCGGGCTGTATGGGCCATTGGGGCTGCTGCCTGTGCAGACGCTAGCATTGTCGGTAATACCGGTACGCGACGAAGGGGTTATCAAATATGGTTGAGGCTGGGAAGACATATTGGCATCCAGAACGGCTGGTCCCTGCATCCGTTGGAGCCGTGCTTTTTATAGATCTTGGCACTGACTGGGTTAATCTGGAGCGGGCCCTGGCTGAGAGCAAGTCCGCAGTCATATCCTGGTGCGAGATTGGACTGGAAGAAAGACCCTGGCCTATTTGGGGCCGAATGTTGGAACCCGATAGGAGGGAATCAATGGAAGCCAACTTGGGGCTGTCACCTGTGAGATCGGTATCCCCAGGACTCGATTGTCAGTCAAAGTGCGCCGATTTTTCGGAGTCAAATACTTTTTGGACATCGCAGTTTGCACACGTGCAGCGTTTGTACTCCGTCATTTGTTTGTCATGCACGTCAACACTCCGGTACCAACGCTCTGTTTCACGTATCCAGGGGCACCTTCCGGGTCTAGCTTCCTCTAACGATAACCTGCATGGTTTGCGAAATACTTCCCGATCTGTCCATTCTTTGGAATGTCCTGACAGCCAAGCCTACTCACGCTTATGAAGAACCCGTCCGGCACCATGCCAAACCATTCGCCACAAGTCGCCTCGGCCTTCTCAGAACGCCAGGGAAAAAAGAGCGAACATTCGATCGGAGACCAAGCCTTTGCTACACCTTGACAACATTTTTCAATTCCTGAGAAGAAAGGGTCTCGGCACAGGACTGAGAGGTCCATGTCAAATTGCAGTAGTACTCGAGTACTCCCGTGGCGCTGATCCGGAAGGCCGATGGTAACGAGCACGCGTTAGTCGGGTGTCTAGGGTCCAACACAACTCATTTGGGAAGTGCCCTGGGTTTAACGGGTCACCGTGACTTGACACTGCTGTCTCAATCTTCGGCCCTGGTGATCCTTAGGCGGCGGGGTCTAGCTCTAATGAGTAGGAACAGGTTTAGAGCGAATAGTAATGGTAGCATAGGATTGCCGAGAGAAAGAGGTCTGGCATCTCTACTCGTAATTTTCTGACGTTTGTGAACACAACTGCTATTGCATGACACCAAAATCCTGAGGCTCTTGTCGATTTTTTGCCCATATGCAATAGCAGTTGTGTTCACAAACGTCAGAAAATTACGAGTACATACTCTAGGTAGTGATCTAGGGCCGGTCATCATAAACGGAAAGCTCCAAGAAGCAGCATTCGCAACGAGCCTAAGAGGCGGGGTACTAGTGGCACATTGATCAGTAGCTTGATATGGTGAACTTCTGGCGGGGTTCCTCCCTCAGGGATTGAACAGCCCAGGGCGGTGCTGGAGAGTTGGATATGGTGGGGTTTTACGTTTTCTGACTAGGGCAATTTTGATAAAGGGTTTTTTTGTTCTATTCTTCTGTAGGGGCGGCAGGTCATCTCAACGATATTTCATTCCTTACTATATTAACCGCTAGTACAGGGTGTCTTGATAATAGACAATAAGAGCTGCTAAATATTGCTCTATGCGCCGCCTCCGGTAGGTTAAGTTCGAGTGCTTTATTTAATAGCATTCGATCGGTAAAGGGGATAGAAGGAGGAAAAGGGAATAAGCTAAATCTAGACTAAATGATGCAAGCGGGGGTGGCCAAGAAATGAACGGTCAAACGGCGTGCGGTTTGATTATGAAATATACTCGTAGCACTTAGCCCTTTATTATTGTTATTATCGGCACAGTTCTATATTATATCCCACAGTGCACTCGGCTGGCACTTGTCCAGTACCATAACTATCACGGTGATTCAGACAAAAAAAAAACACCCCTCTCACGAATTGACGTGTACATTATTTATCCAGTTCAAGATTACTATGCCATACAGCATTTCCCCCCATTTCAACAGAACCCCTTCCATCGTACCATCACAGCGCACCACAACAGCACCCTCCCCCGCCTTCCCCATCCTCTGGTACTGGTCGAAAAAAGGGTGGGAACTGGTTAAAAGTGAAAAGCCCAGTTTTGCCTTCTCCAACCAAGACTTCTGTAGGTACCGTAACCTTGCCGGGACACTTCCTCCGTTCCATTGCTCGGAAAAATTCTCCGCACGCGGAGGATGTAACAAGTTGGAGGAGCTCCTCCATCATCAGCCAGCCATACAAATTATACCAACCCTGTAACGGCTTCTTTTTCCATCACTTTTTTTCTTTCCGCACCGCGCAGGGCAGCACCACTGAAGGTGGGAGGCCGGCGGGGCGGTGGGGGATTGGCCGAGGCTTTGGTGTCGGTGGGATTTTGGAGTCGGTGGTTTGCCGCGGGGGGATGGAAGTTAATTTGGGTTACCGTACCCAGAGATGGGGCTTTTGGTGATAGTGCATTGACAGGGGGGGAAGGGCTCGTATTATTTTGAATGATAGGATTATGATAGCTAACATCGTTAAGTTAGCTTAGGCACTGTAGAGTGCCGATACGAATAGATGGGTTTTCGATGGGAATTCTCTGTACTCGGGTGATATGGCCCTTGGTGTGGTTTAGAACCACTCTCGTCCTCGCTGGGGTTAACATTATCCCTCCCTCCCTCTGCGAACTTTCATAAAACCATAACAGCCTAACGGAAATTCCCGAACCACAACATCTCACTCGAAGCCCATCTCCTCCATAAGGGCAAGGCAAAGGAAATCTGCACATAGCGGTTCCTGCGGGGAGGAAAAGCGCAAAACGGTGGATCACGGGACGGGATGTGAATTTTTTCTTCTTTTTTCTCCTCTTCATGCTTCCGGCGGGTATAATATTCCATACAGGACCGCTGGTATCGCGCCATACTACCTCTGTAGTGCCGGTAACTCACACTACCTTGGAACTCGCACGCGGTGGATAGAACGTAGGGTTTTATGACTTTTCTCACCCGCCCTCTATGTGCAGTACTGTGCGTGCAGTCTGCGCACAGCGTGTGCTAGCACATAATCTTGTCTGTTGTCGGCAAGTTACCATGTTGGAGAAAGACCGTACGATTCGGGCGTTAAGTACCGTACTGTCCTGTAGAAGTACGGTACTAGTACTTGAGCACACCGTTTCACCTCACCTTCTCTTTCTCTCGGATCCCTCCGAGGCGTTTGTGTCGCAGTGCATCGCGTTGCATACGTGCACCGAGATCTTGTGGTGGTAACTTTTGGGGACCCCGTGGAATTACAGCACTTTTACCAACCCATGCTTAGAGGAAGATTCTGGGCATGCAGTTCGAGTACGGCAAATAGTTTGTGATGGTAAGGGACATGCCTACAAGCCAAGGTAGGCGTGCAAGAGTGGAAGAGGGGGATAGAAAAGGGAAGGAGGGGGCGATGGGTAGGATTCGAAACCTGTTGAGAAATTATCGCGTGTGCGCGTACTGACAGGTCAAATTAATTCGCTTCGCGGAGCAGATTTTATGGAGGAGTGTAATTTCGTTCCCACTTAAGTCCGCGGGGAATCGCAGCGTCGCTATTCTATGGCTTGTAGGGGTGGAGCTTCCCGAAGTTTGGATTAGGAGAGGGGCTGGGCTTTGCGCGAGCGCGTGGCTTGATAAGGCGCCGAGTGATCGTCGGTGGAGTGTGGTCAGTGCTGACGTATGGGCGGGGGGGAATGTTGGCGGAGGAGCGGCAGGAGGAGACCTTTCAAATGGGGCGAATTGCATGAAAGACAGAGGGAGGATCTTAGGGATTGTGTGTCCTGAAGAAGGTATTAATTTCCATCCTGCCGAATCTATGGGGGTGGTTTTCTTTTGTTCTTCTTTCCATGCGACAGTCGCTCATCATTGCTCACCCGGAAGCTATCCTGCTTTGGCATCCCATATCGTTGAATGCGAAAAGTATGAACACCACTGGGCTCAAGGGATGCATGATCCGACCCCTGATCCTGGTCACCAAAACACTTCGGCTCTGGTAATCCCTGCTCACCGACAGGCTTCCCGGAGGTGCTCGAAGGTTTAAGTCGCTGTTGGGACAAAGACTCGCCTCAATGGAGAAGTTACACCGATGCGAGTAAATTGGACGCCTATATGTGGCCTTATCTTATCGATTAGAAGTTTAAAATGTCCAATATCCACAGAACGTGCTTGGAACCGAGTACTTGTCGTTCCTAGATATTACATCAGCAGGGCATTGATCACCTGATCTACAGTTATTAAAGCGAAGGATCTGATCATGAATATCACTCGATCAATGATTCTGCATGGACATGAACACCTTCACGCACTGAGGTGATGGTGCGGAAGAGCGGGATCAGGAGTTGCCCTCTTGGGACTAAGGGAAGAGATATGGGGTCTTGTGCAAGAACCGTAGCAGGTAGTATCATACTGGTGGGCGGAAGTAACTTATGTGGGGTTTGATAGGTAGGGATGGTCGACGGGTAGACGGATTTGGCGACGAAAGCAACGAAAAACCGGTATCGGGGCCAAGTGTTTCGGTGGTGGCGATGGGTTGTATATAAAAAGTTTCTCACCGGCCACATTATCCGTCCTGAGGGGTATCCTCCTGAACGGAGTATTCAACAATGCCAAGCCTGGTTTCATACTCTTTTCGCCGACGAGAGACCGTCTACTGAAATCGATAGCTTCTCTTCCCCTGCGCTTGGTATCGTTTGGGGTGCTGTTAAAGACTGGTGGGCGATACCACATTCGGTGGTAGTGTGTCCATCTCGGAGCCCGGCAGCTGCGATAGGTGGGTTCTCGAACGTACTCCCAGTATTTAGTCAAACCTCCCGTTTGGCTCGGATAGCCGGCTTTGCAGTACCATATTCTTCTCCCGGAGCCAGCCCTAGGAATTTTAGGATCTTACTTTAGTTTCGACAAGTTGTATTATTCGCCCTGGGGGCTGACCTGACCGGTATAACACAGTGAGGGCCTTGGGCTCTGGGAGCTAAACACCGAGTGTCCTCTATCTTTACTCATTTGAAGTGAAGATCGTGAATACTTGTGAGCATTCTGCTCTGCTAGTCCCGGGTTCCTGCGATTTCGATGTGACATCGAATGAGCTGCTAGATATCCGTTTCAATTGTGGGTCCGCGGATTAGTAACGCTCCTCCTCGGGCGTATAAGTTGGTTTGGCCTTCCTAGGCCCCACTTTGTTCTGTCCCTCTAAGGGACTTTATTTCCTATTAGGAGGTAAGCTAATTATCGGTATTTTGACCAGCGACCAATCCAGGTAGAGCAACTCACGGGCGCCTCTCCTGCTAAATCTCACTCTAACGTTCGTCGGAAGTCGGAACAGCCCTCTCAAATGACTTCGGTGGCCGGCCTAGTGTCTCATGGGGACCGGCACTATTACCTCAACGAGCGGCCCTTGAATACTCGAGTACTCGAGTACTCGAAAGTGGCTTTTTTTAACAACCAACTGGGTGCCCAGGACTGGGGTTCTTCCGTGAATTTTTTTCGTTTTAGGTATCCTAATACTTTTAAGATTTCCTGAATCTCGCGGCGGGGGATTCCATCCTTCCTGAGGATGGAACATCCCTTCAATGACTCGGGTACTAGTCGAGGGGCAGGGAAATTTCTGCACGAAATAATGGCGCCCCTTTTCTCCCTGGACCGCGGTTTCTGGGTATTAGCCACTGGGGTATTCAGATCATGCAATATTGTGTTTCGTTACTGTTAATTTCTCTCTAAAATTTACTTATGGTACTACCTCGGCCAACAAAGCAATGCCCTAATTGGGACAGTGGGTCCAGCCCTCATAGTGTCCTTTTACCTTCCAACTTATGATTATCGTATGTTCCTTGTGCGTGAATTAGGTGGGCGGGCCTAATCATGAAGGCGCAATGCAGCATTGACCCATGAAGGATGCCGTGGTCTAGAAATGCTTTGGGAAGGAGACAAATGTATTTTACGTAAGATAAGAAAACTAAGAAATGCTGTATCATAAAGTTAATTGGCTTTTTCTTCTAAAGGTCTCTGTGAGCGTACCATGGGTTTCTTATTTTTTGGGGGGGGGGTATTGTGGATCCAATACTCCTTTCTAAGCTCTACTCAAGCACCGGCGCTGGTGGATTGGTGCCCTATTTGAATAGGAATCAAGTGTGGATGCCAGAGCGCTAGAGTGATAGGGTATGACATAACTTAGTAAGCTCAGGGGACTAAGCCATGAAACGAGGACGAAGGATGGCGAAGGTATTCACCTAATCGGGTAGTCGAGAGGAAATATGAGCATTTATATAATATTTGAACTATATTTCTGAGCTAGCGAGCAAGCAGTTGTACCCGCCATTGGAGGTCACTTCGCCTCGATGACTGACTTGCTCGGACAAAAGCATGCGAAAGTATACCGAAACCTACACCACACAAAGGGGTGGATGAAAGAGCAGATTGTGAGGGAAGTGAGCATTGTGGCGTCTCCGTGGCGTTTCGGGTCAGAAGGGGCCAGGCTAGGTGTTGTAGCCACTGTTGACCCTGCCTCCTCCCGGAGCTTATTTCTAGTTATTGCTTAGGGGACACTCACTAGTGTTATGCGCAAAACATCTGAGCATTCTGGGGATGTAGTATGCCGCTTGGTCAGTGTAATCATGATATTTGGTGTGGGGGGAGGTGATATTTCGTCGTAACGATTTGATGTCGATGTTGGGATGTCTGGATCTGGGATCAGCTATCATGCAATGTGTCGAATTACCGGAGCAGGAAGCCTAAGTGATGGGCTTGGAGATAGCCCGGCGCCTGCTACATGTTTTGCGTCAATCTGGGTAGTTTTATTGTGTATCTATTGTGAACAAGGGGGAAATTTTCTTTAAAGAAAGGTGGTGGTGCTTATTATTCTACCTGCTGCTCCAGCGGATGCTTTACCCCAATAGTGGGCAGTCTCTGCTATCGCTGTCTACTTTTGGGGGTGCTCTGGTAATTATTGTCAAAAGCCTTATATTAGACCTTTCCGATAACCTGCGATATCTAATATCAACTTCATGAAAATAGAGGATTGTTGAGTCTTAGATTATATGGAGTGCTTGCTCTGTAGTCGTGTTTATTCAATAATTTATTAAGATCCAGCCTTTTTCCTTTCCCTTCTAACTGACAATGTTGGGAAGTTTCGCCTGAAAAACAAAAGGTTATATATAACCCCTCTGCTTACTCAGCGTGATTATCCCTCTAATCCCTCCCACCTCTTCAAGCTCTGTCATTTACCAATTCCTTGGGGAATACCGTTTCAAGACCAACTCGGGCGAGCTGGTAGATGGGTGACTGGTTCTTATCTAGACGCAAATTCCAAACACGAGCGCCTGGTCTAGCCCTCTCCGGTTTGTGGGTAAGTTACTTCTGGACTTTATCTTGCCATCTGGAAAGGTCTACTATTACTGTTCTCACACCTATCCCCTCATCCCTCACACTATTCTGTTGCTTCTAGACCTCTCACTTTGTGCGTAATATCTAACTTGGGGCTGGATTCCCCTGCCTCGCAACAGCCAAATACGAGCCGTGAAGCATTACCGCCGGTTCCTGGAACTACAAAGGATTGCTTTCAGGAGGAGCTACGACATGACTTCCTGGGTGTTTTGATAACTTTAATCTCAGTATCTGGGAATTCTTGGTGTTGGCGACACTCTAATGGCAGCTCGCTCACGACCCAATGATGACTGGGGTAGCGTAGGTAACGGCGCGAAGTCCAGGAGAAAAGCACGTGAGTGTTGGTTGTGGTAGGTGTTGTTTTTCGATGTACAATACAGGAAGCTCTCTACTGGTAGCTCAGTCTTAAATACAGGAGAGAGCGCACAAACGCACTAAACAGGAAAAACCCACACGATGGGGAAAACCCCACAAGTGGCAGTCACGACCCTAAACCGGTCGTACCCCAAACTAACTATCATACCTAATGACTATGGGATTCTAGCTATCACTTGGCAGCTCGAGCCCTTTGCTGTTGCTTCGTCTATCGTCTACATTTCCTGCTTGGCCGGGGTTGAGCGTACCCCGCCCACCACATGACACGACAAGTAGCCCAGAATACACACTCTTCCCATATATTGTGGTCGCCCGGTCGCATTGGCCCCGGTTCAGCTTAGTTTCCGATTTTTAATATCCAATACTTTGGGCATTTGAGCGCGCACACCAGATGCGCTCACCATCGATCCGGGGTATAAAGTGCTGGGGGAAGAATGAACGTTGTGTTCGGCCATAGAACGATGAAAATTTCGCATCCCGTCCGCTCTGCGGTAAACAAGCATCGTATCGACCGGTTAGTACTACAGTGGGTGACCATGTGGGAATCCCGGTTGCTGAACTCTTTCAAATTTTTTTTTTTTGCTGTAGCTTGATATGCAATACTTCCGGATGAACTTAGCAGAAACCAAGGCTCCGTTTAGCTCGCCCAGATTAGACTGGGATTTGGGCTTGGAACCCGGACTCAAAAAGGCCCAGTCTAAAGTTAAATCGTAATCATGAATCGTCACTCGCCCCCCTGCGCCTGTGGGTTTGCTTTACTCACGCCGCCGGATTGCTCTGCCAGTTCCTATTATGGGATCGCTCATCTTCAGATATTTTAGCTAATATAATATGTTGGGAAGCAATATTTGCGTCCTGCCTCAGAAAGCTCATGACCTCAAGAACCAAGACTACCTTGACTTCCGTGCTCTGGAAAGATCAAGCAACTAACTGACCAACAAGCCAAAAATCATCCCAGCGAGAGAGTTTGATATGCTTCAGGGTCCTGGGTCTGCCGCTTGTATTCTGGTGCTAGTGAGAGCGGTAATTTCAGCATTAAATTGGCATGCTGGACTTAGTTTTGATGCTATAGCCATCAAGGTTCACGTGAATGGTGGGGGTAATAACTTTGATGGATAGCATCTTGAATTTACATCATGAGCTTAGATTAAGTCCCTTTTCTTCACTCACGTACTCGAGCACATATAATATATGCAACCAGAGTCATGGTCTTGTTTTAAGGTATCCTTTCCCATTTCACCATTGAAGCAACACTGATCATTTGAGGGATTTTATTCGCTAAAGTACCTGAGGACGAGCGATTCCGTATTAGGAACTGGCAGAGCAATCAGGCGGTGTGAGCAGATAGTCAAGTATGGATAACTTAAAGCGTAGGTTTAAGCTCGAACCTTTCAAAACCACAGGAGGGTTTCCCTACAGGTTGTAGGCAGGCTTGTTCTTGAGGTTCTCAAGGCCCTCGGTGAGCTTCATTTTGGCTTGAGTGCTCCGGCTCTCTGCTTCGGCAGAACTGCCGGCACAGTGAGTGATGACAATGACCCGATATTATGTAGTCTACAAAATACAATGTATGTACAATACCTGATAGGGTAAGTCTGTCTTCAATTCGAATATGCCTAATGCCTGGAGGAGTTCGGAGCGCCGCCGTTTTGGGACTGCCATGCCAGAGTAGGGGAGCTGGCCGGGCAGAGTGAGAGTGTGGCGCACAGAGATCGTGCAGGCGCGAGGACCGCACAAGTAATTCTTCATGATTGTAGGTTTTCTGGGTGAACAAACGGGGAGTTGGGACATACTTGAATAAATTGAGTATGCTTAGTATGTTAATTGTCACGTAGGCCGGTAGAGCCCGACTCACTTCACAGTGTGGTCCGCTCAATAAATCAAAGTAGCATATTAAAACTCGAAATTATCAATTAAAAATATAAAAAACCAAGTTGTATCGCCCCATCCTCCTTGCCACCACTCCTGCCATAACCGATGAACACCTTGGAATCCACCTTAGAGACCGGCAAAAGCAATACATCCAAGATCCACGTTGGCAACACCATTCTGCAGAATATCAATTAGCGACTATCAATCTTCAATATGGGAGGGGGGAAACAAACCTGGCTCTTCTCGTCGGTGCAGCAAGCCACCTTACCACTGCACTGGCTGGCTTTAGAAAGGGCTTCGCCTACTCAATTGATTAGCTATTCTCAATTCTCGTAGTATTACGGGCTCAGAGGATGTTACTCACCAGCAAGAACATTACCGCCAATATTGTTGCACTTGAATTTGGTGCCGTCCAAAAAGCTAGTATAGGAACCAGCAGCCTTGGTGGAGGAGGCATCGTTGCAGCAGTAGAAATTCTGTTCCTGCTTCCCGCAGCGCTTGCTGTTGTCCTCGGCGTTGACATTGGTGCCATGGCCGTGCCCCTTGGTGTGATCGTCTTTGCCAGCAAGGGGGATTGCGGTGGCGGCGGCGGCGAAGAGGATGACGGCGAGGGTCTTGATGGAAACCATTTTGACTTTGGGGTTTGGTGGAGACGGAAGCTCTTGAAAGTAGAAGAATAGAGTGGGTTGGAACTGGTAGTGGGTAGTGGAGTAGTGAAGAGTGAAGAGTGAAGAGTGATGGAGTGGATGAGGGATTCAAAAGGGCGGAGGGAGGAGGGGTCTTTATACTCAATGTCTGTATTGAGTCGTTCTCCTGAACAATGCCATACCGGTACATTTTTTTTCTCTTTCGTAGATAGGCGGAGAGAGACAGCCTAACGGAGGGGTGGTTGAGTCGATCATTGACTGAACTAGACTATTCCGTTATTAGGACTTTCCCGAGTGAAATCCGTGCGCCGGGAATTTTCCCAGTATGACAACCAAAGGATTCCTAGCACTTAACCACAAATCTTTGCGTCAATTCACCTAGAGGGGGAATTTCTATAGACTAGCGCTCCGAATATCCTCCCGGAGAAGGGCTTTTCAGAGATCTCGCCCCTACTTGCGACAGTAATTCCGTATTGAGCATACTATCGCGGATTACTATATTCCAAGTCTTATTTCAAATACTATCCCCTCACAAGGCAACTAAACCCTCTGTGGGTATGATCCTAATCTTAAAAATTTTCCCTTCACTCCAAATAGTAACATCCCTAAGTTCCGTAGTAAAGATATCAAGGCATGCTCTAGTGACCTGGGTCTGACCCTGGTACCGCTCTAGCACTCACTTGAAGTAAAATCCTTTCACCAAGAAGCACTATTCGAACATAGGGCATCTCGATGAGATCCAAGTACCTATTCTCATAGGATTGCTACAGGCTGGTGAACTAGACAACTGGAATTCGTGGTAAAAGCCGAAGAGGGCAAGTTCGACCCAAATCAATAAAGAAACTGTATGAAATGCCCGGAGAGAGAATTGCAAAGTAGTAGTGCAGATAGTGGGCACAAGCTAAGGGGTAATAGTCACAGGAGGACTACGGTACCCCAGCCGCCAAAGCTGGGAAACACTACTAGTAGGTTGAGTGATTGTTGTGATCCTTTGGGATTTTAGACCGAGTATAGTAATATCCTTTGCGGGACCGTATGGTGCAATATTTCCGTACACTTGCGGTGTTCTGCCCCGCCGATGAACCGGACGCACCATTTGTTATGTTTTTGGGCACCGACAATCTCCGGTTGTCTGAGGCTTATGGGTGTCAAAAGATCTCCGCCGGCATCCTAAGGTATTCCTCACTCCCCGAATAACCGCAGTTCACTTATGTCTCACAAAATTTGCTACTCGAGTGCTATTAATGACCCCTAGTGCCCGCCGACGCGAGCGCTTCTCGCTCTTAAACATTTCTAGCCAAGAAGAGACCACCTCCGAACAATAGAGACCCCTCAGCTGACATCGGTAGGTGTGCATTCCGCTCCGAAGTTAATATAGGGTTAGTTACCGGTACCTTAAACGACATGCACGTCACATGCAAACCACACCCCATCACGCCGTCGATCTGGGGAACCAATTTCGGCTGGTACCTTAGTCACTACCGGTAGATCGCAAGCCCACCTATCGGGAATCCTGGCCCATCCCAGGCACCGCTGGGGCCGCTTACGTGGAGGTTGTACCAGACACAACAAGAATAAAACCATTTTTCGGGCATATTCCTTTTCCCTTCTAGCCACTCTACGAAAGGTCATTCATCTTGTTGGCTAACGAATCCTCTTTCGCTGTCCGCTCGAGTTCAGTGTAATCCAGCGCTGGTATGATCACACCATAGAACGACCTAACCTAGGCCACAATATTCTTCTGGGAAGCGAATTCCTTATTCCTGGGATTATACAGTTTCAGTAATTGATAGACAAGCTAAGACATTTCCAGCTAGTATCCCGGCCACTCCCCCTTTTCCTCTGGATGGAAAACCACTTCGATTTGTGGATAGGTGGATTAAGGTATTAGTTCTAGTCAGTAGATCTCATAGTTGAAGTAATTCCTTGTGCCGTGCATGTCTTGTCTCGCCGAGTACCCTTTTTTATCGTAGCCCTCGTGATACGGTACTGTTCTAGCACTTGACTTTGGGGCAGTTGCAATTGTGGCCGGAGCCCGTTGAGACATCGGTCAATTGTCAGGCTTTCCACCTCAGACACCGGGATTTGAAAGAATGCCAATCTCAGCCTAATTCGGCCCTAGCGCTTAACAAGCGCGGTTCGAGCACTTAGGTCAGCAAATCAGCGCTTACTCCAGGGCCGTGGCATCGAATTAGGTGCCATCTTGTGTGGGAAAAAAAAAGGAGAGATAGTGCTTGCATACTACAATTCAATAAACAAGAGACCGGACGTCTTCCACCGTGTATGGATTGTGACTCCGCTGAGAGAGGGAACAAGCGGCACACACCTAATGCTTCTCGCCTCACTGACGAAAGCTAACCCCTAAGAATATTAGGGAAAGAATTCACTAGAAGAGGCAAGAGGTCTACGAAGGAGAAAAAACCACCTCCCCGGCCCCTTGATTCTCGGGAACAGATACCTTAAGTTAATGTGAGAGAAATAAAACTACCAACTTTATGCCCGATAGCAGCTCAGTACCTAACCAGCTGATCCTTATTAAAAAGCCCCTACTCAATAGAATCTTATAGCAGACTGACCCACCTCCATACATAAGTCAAATTATTACTTTCAATCGCAACTACCGTGGGATTCTTTCAGTAACTCGAAATCCCAAAAGCCCGTATGCCGTATGCCACGGACCGACTGCCCTTGGGTAGCACCAGCATAGAACTACTACCTTCGGATGCTAACTCCAAGCTGATGTCTATAACACAACTATTCCTACCATTGGCTTTCCCAACGCCGAGACTCTTTCCGTCTCTTTGGAGCCCTCAAAGCCAATCCCAATCAAGGTTTCATCTAAGTTCCCATAACAATATGTTGAGAGGGTGGGTCATTGTGCCTATAGGCAATGAGTTAGTTCTCTACGGTATTCACACTCGCTCATACCATGTTAGACGCGAGACAGTGCCATTGGGTGGCGATATCGGTGAATACTGCATGAGCAATTACTCAATAAGAATATATTCTAGCCCCGCTTTGTTTAGATTTGGTGATGCTAGGATTCCCTACGGTACGATAGTTGGACTATTGCTGGAGCCATATAACTTACACCCATGGGCAACGGCCTACTCCCCACCACTAGCACGAGCTTCAAATCCTCCACAGCGCCGAGATTTAGATACTTGTACGACAGGGTATATACTGTGGTTGATGTATCCCGTGCTTTTAGCTCGTTTTTAGTTGGAAGCAAGCTCTCGCAGTTGAATACCCCTAAAGGAGCTTCCGCCCAAATCTCAAAGCGACTAGGAGATACATCGTCCATACAAATCCCAAGGTCTCAATCTCACTCATCTATAACTGATCGAGCCTAACGCCTTGAGTCTTCCCTTGTTATTGTATTTGCATCGCAGCCAATCGTAGGATCCCGGTACCTCGCAGGTCAAACAGTGATGATCAAAGTCTCCCAGCATCTGAGTAACAAAATAGGCATCCAAGTGCTAACGCGGAGATCGGTACCCAAACAGTACACCGCTACCGGCACCGCACCCAACAATCACTGCTGATCAACACGGCATTAGCTTCGCAAGGTATCGTAGTGTTTTTGCCAAGCCCTGGAGATCCCGACTAATGATGTCTCACCGGCCCGTTGCGCTCGGTCGGGGCAGAGTCAACTGGCAGGCCAAGACATAGTGACAACGTCCTTTTAGTAGACCCCGAGCCGTGTCTTCCGGAGCCTACAGTACTTCGGAAGAAGGTTGATATTAGGATAGACCCATCAATAGTAACAACTAGTGAAGAAAAAAAGAGAGAGAAAAACCGACGATCGTGGTTTAAGATGGTTTTGGAGATGATTTTGCTGGTGAGATTGAGTGTATAAGTACCTAGGTTCCCGCCGTAGTTTTTAGTCCTCCATCCACTCGAGAATCATTCAGCTCATCACTACTACTATTCCCTACTACCACTACTATTCCTTCAATCTAACCTCACTCTTTACTTTAAACTCCAACTTTCACCAACCCAACAAATCTATCAAAATGGTTTCCATCAAGACCCTCGCCGTCATCCTCTTCGCCGCTGCCGTCACCGCGATCCCCGTCGCTGGCAAAGACGATCATGCTAAGGGGCACGGTCACGGAGACAACAATGTCAACATCGAGAACAGCAAGCGCTGCGGGAGCCAGGAACAGAATTTCTACTGCTGCAACGATTCCTCCTCCACCAAGGCTGCTGGTCCCTATACTGGTGTTTTGGAGAACCTTAGTGTCGACTGCAACAATATTGGCGGCAATGTTCTTGCTGGTGAGTATCATCCTTTGAGCCCGTAATACTATGAAAATTGATCATAGCTAATCGATTGAGTAGGCGAAGCTCTTTCTAAGGCCAGCCAGTGCGATGGTCAGATAGCTTGCTGCTCCGGCGCGACTAAACAGGTTTGTTTCCCCCTCCCATATTGAAGATTTATAGTCGCTAATTGATATTCTGCAGAACGGTCTTATCAACTTGGCTGGTGGATGTACCGCTTTTGGCGGCCTCTAAGGTGGATTCGAAGGTGTTAATCAGTTATGGCAAGAGTGATGGCAAGGAGGATGGAGAGGTGCGACCTAGTTTTTTAGCTTAATATATAATAACATGCGGAGGGTTGCTCGATATGTCTCAAACCTATCCATAAATTCACTATCCCGGAATGCAAATGTAAGCAATATAAAGCGAGTGACCTTTTGTGACCTGAGAAATGTGTGCTTCTCAGGCACGTGACCTATAAACCTGGGACCGTGACCTCAGCTCCTCCTCTCCCTCCCCCACACACAACTCAGCCTTACATGGCCTCGGTCGACAGACGCTCCCGGGGGATGCATAAGAAAACCGCAACCATGTCACTCCTCAATCTCCCAAACGAGATAATCCTACAAATCGCCCAAGACCAAACAATCTGCGACCTGCGCTCCCTGCTGGTAACGAACCGCCGCCTCGCGCGCCTCCTCCACAAATCCCTTATCGACGCAGTCTTCCGCGACCGGTCCGCCATCCACGGCAAACGTCTACTCCTCCAGACGGCGGGAACCGGGAGCGTCGCCGCCGTCGTGAAACTCCTCGATAGACAAATCCTCCGATTCACCGGCGATAATGCGCTCCTCAACAACGCGGTGGTGACCGAGTCAGGTCTCGCCGTCCATACGCTTATAGAAGCGGGGATAAGCGTCAACTCGAAGGAGAAGGGGACCGGAAGCACGCCGTTGATGCGCGCGATCTGGAGTGGCAACGAGAGCATGGTGCGCATGCTCTTGAAGTACCGGCATGTCGATGTTAATTGCTGGAACAATAACCGGGAAGCCGCCTTCCACCTTGCTTGTGTCCACGGCAGCGAGGGCATGGTCAAGGCGTTTCTGGAGAGGGAAGAGCTGGAGGTTAACGTCGAGAATAAGTTCTCCTGGAGACCGATTCACGTGGCTGCTGGCAGGGGTCAGGTCGGCATGGTCAAGGCGCTCTTGGCGGATCCCAGGCTTGAACTCAACGTGCTCGGTCACGGTGGCTGGACGCCGCTGCACTGCGCCGCGCGCCGTGGTGTTGATGAGATTGTTAAGCTTCTGCTGGACGATGGAAGGCTTGATATTAACGCTACGTGCGGCGCTCGGCGGGATCAAACTGTTCTGGTCATCGCCATCAACGAAGGACATCCGAGCATTGTCGAGATGCTGCTGGATGATAGGAGGATTGAAGCGAAACATCCTCTCAAGGTGGAGAAAATCAGCAGAGGCCGGAAGGTCGAGCGTGTGCTTCGGAGCCGCGGCCTGCTCGGACCAAAGCGCAAGAAATCTTCGCCAAAACCCAGAGAAGAATCCCCAATGTCGGAGGGGAAGCGCCTGAAGTTTGGGGAATAACAGATGCCCTAGGGAGAATCTCAGAAACCCAGGGTGGCAAGTCTCTTTTTTGTTCGCATCTGAACCGTGATTTAACGCGCGCGTTGCTGTATCTATGTTTTTGAGGGACAATGCTTTCCCTAAGGGGTTTGATCCAACACTTTATTTCGCTAATATATACTAGGCCCTGGGATGCAGACAGTGAGTCGTTGGAACTCCATCGCAGCGAGAATAGATAGATAGATTGTGTCTTCGTGATGGAGATCTTAGACTTGATATTCATGTGTCTTATCATAACTACAATATCGCTGCTATCTCAGAGGGGAGCTTTTCTATTATTTAAAAGAAACATTAGTCCCAAACTGCGAGGATAGGGAGGTTTATCCCTATCCGAAGAATAAACCAGAGGTGGTCTAGCCACGCATCTGCGCTCTCGAATTCAGATTCTTGTTTTTTCCAAGACATATATAGGGCTGTTACTTGTTGACCTCAAGAGATACAGAATCGAGTACGCATACCGGTATTCAGACCACTCCCACCAAAGCGACGTCTCGGCCGCCATGTTAAAATAGCAGTGTCCGGTACATTCTCCGCCTGACGACAGCAAAAAATTAAGAACTTTAGCTAAGAATAGTGTAACTTCGCTCACTGGCGGCCTTGGCTGCGTTTTGGTATTCTGGGTCGTTGACTCTCTTATGTCGTAACTTGAAATTTTTAAAATTCGCGAGTGACCTTCTATGATCACTTGCTACTGCTCCTCGCATGGGATTGTCACCATAGATGTTAATGATCATTCCGCCAGGGTACCGTAATTACTGAGGGTTTGCTTTTCAAGCGTGGATTGCACTGTTCGGTGGTGTTTACATAGGGCGTTAGCTAAGTCCAGCCTATCATACCTGTACTGAGATTCAGTCACACAAAGGCACCAAATCTAGCCACCATAACTACGGACACCACGGGACACCCGAGTACCTAAGCTACTAGAATCCTTTATGGTTTTTTTAAAAACATATTTACATTATCCCCCAAGTTAACTACTCGTACTGTACCTCACGAGCCGGGAGCAACTAGTCTCTTTGCGGGGTTCCCGCGCTGCGCAGCGCAAACCCTAGCCCTAACTATACCAATTAGCCAAGCTTTGAGTGTAACCACCCCACTCATGTTGACTCCCCCCAAACAAAAAACACTATTCCCCACCCCCCCAACTCGACGCACACAATGCTACTCCTCCCCATCTCCCGCCTCAGGGGAGCGCTCCGAGGCCTAGCCACAACAACCACAACCACAACCCCAAACCCAACCTACCAGGTGTTCAACCGCCGGACGAAACGTCTCCAGCGCAGTCGGTCCACCCAAGACCCAGCGCACAGTCGCGCGACCGACTACCTAAAATCCGAGATCTCTCTTCGCCTGATCGACCGCATCCAGGACATCCAGCGGCCGTTCCCGCACATACTAGACTTGGGCGCGGGCGCCTGCCACATCGCGCGGCAGCTCCCGCTGGGTATAAGCAGTCGGCTGGAAAAACTGACGTGCGTGGACATGAGCCACGAATTGTTGTACCGGGACGCGGAACTGGAATTTAACGATAATTTACCAATAGAACGGGTGGTAGCGGACGAGGAGGTGCCGCCGTTCGCGGAGAACACCTTCGATGCGGTGGTTTCTAGCTTGTCGATGCACTGGATAAATGACCTTCCGTATACACTTTCCAGTATCAATCGGATACTAAAGCCTGATGCGCCGTTTATTGCCGCGATGCTAGGTGGGGACACTCTGTTTGAATTGCGGACGTCGTTGCAGTTGGCGGAGTTGGAGCGGCGGGGCGGCGTGTCGCCGCGGGTTTCGCCGCTGGCGGATGTTCGCGATATTGGTGGCTTGATGCAGAGGGCGGGGTTTAAGCTACTGACGATAGATGTTGATGATGTTGTTGTGGAGTTCCCGGATGTGTTTGCGCTCATAGCCGACTTGAATGCCATGGGAGAGGGGAATGCGGTTTTAGCCAGAGAGGTGGGGCCGATTGGGAGAGATGTGTTGATGGCGGCAGAGGGGGTGTATAGGGAGTTGCATGGTGGCGAGGAGGGGAGGCTGCCGGCTACTTTTAGGATTATTTTTATGGTGAGTTGGGCCTTCTTCGTGGGTGAGTTGTTGGTAGGATGATAAGTTGATTGGGAGACAGATTGGCTGGAAGGAGGGTGAGAATCAGCCAAAACCTTTGCCGAGGGGCAGCGGGGAGATTCCTATGAAAGACGTCTTGGAGGGTGGGAATAAGGGGTGATTTGTGGTAAGTGAGCTTGCGGTCCTCCCTATCCCTCCTCATATGAATACTACGCCGAAGCCGACTTTGAGCGGCTTCAGTGACATCTGGTACTCACAAAACTACAACTAGTTACCAGAAAAGAGAGAAAAGAAATCCCAGAGACTTGGTATATTTATTCTTATGATATCTACATGCACAATCCAGGTCCTCCTGATCTAACATAAAAGCAGAGTGCTGGAGTAGAATCGTAACACTCGGCCGCATGATTAGAAACACAAAGACACTGGTAAAAAAAAGGGCAGTAAAAAATGAAATAAATAGAAGTCGCATTAATAACTAAAAAGCGCTCGTCTATTCTTCTGCAACCACCATCAACAGTGAAACCCTGAAACGATAGCATGCAAACAAAATCAGATACCTGGAACTCCAAAGATGCTCCGGGCGGTGGGGTACGACCTCAGTGCCCACGCATATAACACCGCCCATTGGGCTATCGCGGCGATCCAGCCAGTTACCTAATGGCCAAGACATCATTAGCACCCGTATAGAACCCGTAAAGACACTCCAAATACTAGTAATAAAAGGGCAACTAACCTTCTCTGGCCATGTATGGAAGTATACGCCCGTCATTAGTAACATCCACCACCACAATCCTAGAAGTACCAAGACCCCTACACTTTCCCGCCCAACAGCCCCCGAAAGGCTCAAGATGGGCAGAAGCTCGCTCCACAAAAACAAGCTAGCGTGAGTAAGTAGAAACACGTGGCCACTAAGATCGTGACCGCCGCTCCACTTCCCACCCGCAACCTTACAGGCGGCACTGGTAATAACCATTTGAACAGTGCCCATCTCTTCCTTTGCACGCATGGGGTCGGTGCCAACCAGCTGACATTCGCCTCCCGTGGCCATAAATGTCCAATCCATTATCGGCGGCCCAAAAAACCACTGGGTAACCGAAATCCACCAGACAGTTGCAAGGGCATATCGTAACAGCGCTTTAACTTTTGACGAGGATCGAAGACGGTTGGTGTGTATTAGAAAGACTAGAGTAGTCCATAGCCATCCGTACTTGACGAAGAAAACGTTGAAGGGGTTGCGTTTGTGCGAGAAGAAGGAGTGGGTGGATGCTGGTGAAGGCGAGAATACCGAGAAAGCTGAACCAGCTATGAGAGTTAAAGGGTATATAGATGCTATGAGAATCTCTGTTGGTGAAAATACCAAGCTAGGACTTGGCGAAGTCGATGATCGGGATGGAGGTTGGGGAATGCTGTCCTCGTCGGGGTTTTCGGCTTCGTAAGTAGACGGTTTTTGTGAGGCCATTGGTAGAGCATCAAATGTAGGGCGTGTCTGATTTTTTTCCCCTCTTTTTTGCTCTGTTCCGTTGTAAGAGTTTGTGGAGAAAGTTGTTGAAAAGGAGGTTGAAAGAGTCTATGGCAGGAGGTTCGAGGCCATGGACAGGATGAGGTGGCGCGACGTTACGTCAGGGGTGTGGCACAAGTTTTTGCAAATGATCAACATGTGGCTTACGAAGGCTGCATGAGCCGAGGTGTGGCCGTGCTATGCACCTGAGGCCCGAGGCATAATTTTTCTCCGGTCTTGTGTAACAAACGTTGACCAGTACAAGTACAAGTACTCGCAATGTGGGAGCGTTTTAAAAAAGACTATTATTGCATACCGCCCAAATCAAAGCAAAAAGGACAAATTTTGATGGTATGCAGTAGCAGTCTTTTTTAAAAACGTTTCGACATTGCGAGTAAGGGCGGTAACCCTTGCCATAGCACAACAAAATTTGTCACTCCTTCTTCCTTTGGGTGGTGTACAGAAACGAAACAAGTACAAGTACTCTTGAAAGGCCCTTTCCTATCGGCTGAAGACTACTCGAGTAGAATCAGTCTTTTGAACTGCTGGCAAGTACCGGTATCTCAATTGTCACGCATCACATAGACAAGCAACTAAAGATTTGACTTGCTATCATCGGTGGCTGTTCGCCACAGACAAGTACCCAGGCATTTTCATAACAATTTTATTATTATCCCTTGGGCTTCCTGCACTTCGGCATTAGATAAGCTTTTGGTTTTAGCGAGAAAACATCTATGATAAAAGAGCTCTATTTTAACATCTCCGGTAAATACCTATTGACAAGTTTACCATGCATCCCGTACAAGAGAATCATTACATACATCGGTATTCGTAAAGCGTGATAATTAGAAAAGGTAATAGCAAGACAAAATGAAAAAAACAAGAAACAAGAAAACCCATGCACTTAGAAACTCGAAACTGCGACCGCAATTGCCTACGCATCGCTGTAGCTGATCGATACTTGAACCCGCTTCACACCAGCCTTATCGGCCGCTTCTTCTAGATCTAGGCAGGGTATGTATAGCTGTTGGTCTTTTTGTCTGCTTGTACTCGAGTACACGGGCGAGAGGGTCAAGCAGAACTTGAGATTCCTGAACTGGGGCATACGAGGGATCGCTCTTGGCCTGGAACAGGCTATTCTCCACCAAGGAAGTATAGGGATGTTCAGCTGTGTGTGTGAACTTGAACTTGAACATTGCTTGGTGTTCTAAAAGAACTAGCCTGTTGATGGAGAAAAGAGATTCAGTGGGGTTGGTAGCGCCAGAACCCGAGCATCTATCATACCTTAAAAGTCATTTTTATGCTATAAAAGTGACATGCCGAATAGGGCCTTAGTTTATTAGTCTACCGTTTTGTGTTCTAGGTTATGTCTTTCTAAGGGAGCGCCTTGAGGGCTGCACCTTAACATTTCCTAGACCTAGCAAGAAAGAAGAGGAGAGAGCAAGCTGAAAATAATAAGCACACACCATGTTCTTGTCAGATTTCACCACTGTAACCTGGATTATAGGAGCTTTTAGGGTGATACTATGTCAAAACTCATTCTAGACTTTTATGATAATAATATAATACTCGCATTCCGCCTATAATTTTTAATGGAAAACTTATAGATGTGGGGGTTAAAAATGGCTTCCCCCCACCGGGTAATTGTTTTTGATATCCTTTTTGATATCCACCGATTTGATAGGAATTATTTGCCAGAGGACTGCAGGTACTCACAAGATCTCGTCATGACATCTTTTGCCGTGATTTTAGTCTCTGTGTGTATCTGCATTTCTAGTGATTTTTCCCCTCTTCTCAACAATCTCTCGATTCCATAGGACATCTTCCCACAAAAGAAAAAGAAAAAGAGTCTCCCGGCATGGGACGCCATTGTCGCCATAATTATTCTCGGCCTAGGGGAGGGGCTATCCAAGTCTTTTTGCCCTTCCGACCCTTGGTGCCGATCCAGGGTCCGAGCGCAAGTTTTATCAGAGCCCCTTCAATTTAGAATTTGGACCCCATTCTCTGGGTGGACCCTTTTGACGACCTCCACCCCCGTGTTTCAACACCCCCCCCTCCAACCAACTCAACTCAAGAGAAACGGAGGGAGGAGCAAAAAATCATCAATTCACATCTTCTCATTAATCAGGAACTCTTTCCTGTTGGTTTTGCTATTTTCCGTTGCTCCCCGAGCATGGCGGCGATTATACCCCGTTCTTTCCAGCAGAGTTGTCGCTCCTTACTTTTTCGCACTAAGAGCTCGCAGCATGGGTTGTTGTCCCCGTGTATCTGGCAACAAAAGCGCTGGAATCCAGATCATCGCAGTGTTGGGGGTGGCAACGACTATCAATTTGGTCCCAGTAGTGACTTGCAGCCACAGCCGGCCACACAGAAATGGGGATACGTCGAGGATATGGCGGCGCCGGGGGGTAACCAGACTGGGGGGGGGATCCGCTCGAGTGCGATGTTCCACGGATCATCCGACAATGGCAATGGAGGGGGTAGTGGGGGAGGAGGAGGGAAACCTCCTCCTAAAGGAGAGGATAAAAAACACAAATTGAAAGGGACTGCGTGGAAAATATTTGAATCTGCTGCCACAACTGGGGCATCCCTCGCTATATTAGGGTATGGGAACAGTCTCTAATGCCGACCGTTATAGTGATCCCGATAACTGATATTCTGGAATTTTGCCTCTAGATTAGCCGGATACACTTATCACAAGTACTACAAAAGACTCGTCTTACAGAAAATCGATAATGCATTCAAACAAGGAGATCCAGCATTGAACATAGCTACGGCTGGCCACAGTGATATTGAAGAGCCATGGTACCCCGAGCCTTTCGACTCTTCCGCAAAACACCCCACTCACTTTCTCCCGTAACCCAATCCTCTTTCAAGCGTTTCTGCAATTTGAAGCCTTTTGGGGTTTCTTGCATAATGCTCTTCGATGTCCCGTTTAGGGATATTTACCCCAAGTTGACACTTGGTCCCTACTTGCCCATTGTTTATAATTAAGGTTCTGAGATCCGTAGCACCTGCAGGGACTAATATTTGTGCTTCTAGGGTAATGTTAGAGGCGCAAGACAGGGTCGATAGGATTGTAAGTGGAGAGGAGCAAGGGCACTATTATCTACTCATTGGAGAAAAGGTGATAACCCGTGCATGAATGGAACTTGTGATGCCCGGCGCTGAATTCTTCAAAAGGGAACCGGAAAAACATCAATGTTATTGGCGTAAGTACATGATCTCCAATCTGGTTTCGTAGACGCTCAGCTAACATCTTCCAAGCGCGATGCATAAACTCAAAGCCGAAGCTTGCTCTGTGATGCAGGCCCACGCAGACCCCGAAATCTTCCGAATCCGACTTGGCAAAGCTCTTGATTTTGAGTTTGTACCATCACCCTATCCACAAAATCTACTACTTTGATACTGAGATCCATAATAGCATGAAGATTATATCGGCTCTCTGTTTTCTATCCGTGGACCTCGTGACACAACAGCCCTCCTTGATATCGAGCGCGCACTAAACAAACTCGAAAAGGTGGCGCTAGAACGCAGAAAGGCAACTGGTAAACCTCTCATCATGATTGTCAACAGCATGCATTTATTGCGCGACGACGAAGATGGGAAAGATCTACTGGAATTACTGCAACAGAAGGCGGAATCTTGGGCTGCTAGCGGATTGGTTACTATGCTTTTCAACAGTGATGACTACTGGTGCGTTTCCCCTAATTACTCGGTTTATTCCACGGCAGGGCCAATATAATGGGATAGGGTTTACGAGCGTCTGAAGCAAAACGGGTCAAGAATGGAGCTCATATCTGTTGGGGACCTCTCCAAGGAAAAGGCCATCACAGCGCTGAAAAATTACCGAGCGAGATACAAGCATGAAACGGCAAACATGGACGTCTTGGAACGAGTATATGAGCTGGTGGGCGGAAGACTCGCCTTCTTGGAAAAAGTTGCACGGGAAGATGATATGGTAGCCAAATGCAAGGAGATCTGCGAAATTGAGAAAACTTGGCTATTGGTTTGGTCACCATTTTACTGCTGTCACGTTGGCCATTATTGATCTGATTCCTGTACTAGAACCAATGCGGTCTTCTTGGTTCTGAAATGGACGACGATGTCATGAACCAACAGAAGTATGCATCATCCGCCATGGTTCTCGTCAAGCATTTGGTAGACATGGAGAAAAAAGATGCCGGTGAACGCGGTCATTACAACCCCGAGGTTGGCCACGAGTTACCTGAAGTGCCACTCCACAGGGCCCGACAGATCATGACCCGGGTAGAATTCATTCAGGAGTTTGACCACATGAATATTTTCACCATTGACTCCAAGGCACGTGTTAGAGCCGATTCGGTGCCCATGCAGAATGCTTTCCGGGAAGTTTGTGGAGAACCCGGCTTTGCTCGGAAATTGAAAGAGACTCTTGTCAGAATTAGCGACATTGAGAGCTTGGGTAGAACAAAAGAATTGACCATCAAGGTAAATATGTTGAAAACTTCTCCACAAATATCAGTTTACAGTAAAAGCTAACTCAGTGAGTAGGACCTTTGGGATGGCGGAAAATACAACATGACAGTTAAAGGCTACAAGGGCAATATCGAGAAATCCGTACACTTCGATGCTACTCCTGGCGAAAAGGTGAAAGAGGAAGGAGAGGATGATTCTTGAGGTGGGTATGGTTCCGGAAGACTAGACGTAGACCAACTTTTCACATAAAATCCGTGACAATTTTGGGGGTAACGACAATCGTAATGCTTGTAATTTGTCTTGGCATAACATGTTTTTACTGGTTATTCTTCACACAGGCGCATTTTTGAATCTCAACTTCATGTTTCTTAAATGCTTTCTTTTCTTCCATAGTCTATATTATTGTTATCTTCCTTCCTGTGGACCCTCTTGTAAGTGAAACTACAAGCTTTATTTTAATTACTCTTTATTCATCTTAATCCATGTTTTAAAACTCTATTTTTAACATGCTAGAATAATGATTTGACATCTTTAACCTATAGTGCTACTCGGGCGCAAATTAAAGATCCGGAAAAAGTGACAAACAAAATGTATGGTGGCAACACAGATATTTCAAGTCACTTTTTCCGGATCTTTAATTTGCGCCCGAGTAAGACAAATCACAAGCATTACTGTTGCCGCTACTCTCAAAATTGTCACAGATTTTATGTGAAAAGTGAGTCTGCTTCTAGTCTTCCAAAACCATAACCCCCACAAACTCATGACAAATTCTATACCCACTATTATCCTTCGACATGACATTTGTTAGACAGTGCTTCCACCTGCACATATAGCATCAGTAGCAAGCTACAATCCATAGCTACAGTCATTCTGAATAGCTTGTAGACAATTCACAACTATCCACTCACGTACTCAGAAACATGCATTCTATTTAGGGCTTCCTTATTGACATATATTATTTTCTTACCCCTTACTTATTATTTCCTCCTCTTACTCTTCCTTTCTTATCAGCACATATATACCATGCTGTCCTCATTTCGTAATACAAACTGGTGGCTGGGGTTTTGCTTCTTTTGTTTCTTTTTTTTTTGAATTGATTCATTTTGGCATTGCCATGGAAATGGAATATATATTTTTGACTACTACATCCGGATTTTGTTCATATACATGTAGGAAAAATCGATAACAGGTACCTCAAAGCATGGCCTGGGAAGAAACTTCAAAGATCCTCAAAAATGGAATTAACAAGCAAATGATAATTTACATTATTGAAAACTCGTTGCAAATAATATAGCGCATGCCATTCAAACCCCTTACCAGAAATTTCACAATTTTTAAATTAACCAGGCTTCACAACTAGGGGCATTTTGTGAAAAATAAAACCTCAGAACTGAAGAGAAGACAATAAAGAATAACTGTGAGGTTTTTTCTTCTGATTATGGGATTGTTTGGGAAGCCCTGCAAACTTGAAAACTTGAGCTTTTGGTGGGAAAGGGATAAATATATTGCATCAGCCACAGTGTAAGTACTTATCAATCCTAAATTTGGTGTTTAGGAAGTAGGTTTCTGGCCTATAGAAATCATATTTCATTATACTAAATATTTTGAAAAAAACCTATAATCTACATATTACACAGTTAACCTCAGTGCAATTACAATTATCATAGTTATAATATATTAGTTTCATATTATTATCACAACTCTTCGCCCCAAACTTACTCTCAAAACAAGGCTTGGCCTTCAAATATGCACAGCCACATGTAACACTTTGTTTTCAGCCTGGTGCATGTTCTGAATGGCACGAACCATATGTTTGGCGCCGAAAAACTCTTAACGCCCAATGGAGAGGAGAATACAAGGGAAGAAACATGTTGCGATGGAAATGGTGGATGTCCCGTTCATATATCGTAGAGGCCCGGGACTCGGAATAAAATTCGGCGGAAATTCAATACCGGCAATCATACATGCTTGGCAAACAGTGCATTTTGGGGGAATGAAAAACCCCGGCGAGTTGAGACTCCCGGGCGGCATCAACAGCGGTGAACGGCGTGGCAATGGAGATTCAAACGTTTGACGGGGACGGTAGATGATATCTACTCCAATAGTCTATGGAGCCGGAAATGTTTGGTTATTACCTTGTCCCTCCCACACGCATCCCGATCACTATGCTAATGCTTATCATACAGTTACAGTACAGTACGAGTACAGTGCACTGCTTGTACACAGAAAATTGTCGCCCGTGATTCGTTGAGCGTTTTCTCTTTCTAATTTTCGTGATCCTACCATACCACACGCCTACCGTTTTCCCTTGCACACCACAAAAAGGATTTACCGAAGGCCGCCAGAAAAGGTTTGTGCGAAGGGTTGAAAGTTCCGCCGGTCCGTTTTCGCCCTGGTTTTTTTGTGGGCGCATGAGGACTCTTGGGAGGAAGACTAGGAGAGAAAAAAACAGTAGCGCCAGCACTAAAGCACAGTGACATTGGAGTCGGCACAAAATATATAATATTCCAACACTTTTTTTCTTCAAACGAAAAACCATCCCTCTCACTTCTTTCCCTTCCTCACCAACCTTTCGAGGAAAAAGAAAATTTTTACACTTCTACTCCTGTTCCCTTTTCATCCTGCTTTTTCTCTTCTCCTTCTTTTTGGGTCCTCCTTTGAGTCGGAAAAGAGAACGGTTCGTAACACCCTGTGACTTCGTGCCGAAAGGACCGCGGAGCCTGGACCTGTGATTTTTATTTCAGTATTCAACGTTTTTCTTCGTCCCACCCTCATTCACTATGATAAACACACCTGAGGAGATCCGTACTGGAGCTGAGGCTCTCAATGCGAGTGAGTATATCTTTTCACTCAATCGCTCAACTTCTAATTTCTCGCTTCCAATGGAGTCCCTATTTGCGGGGAAGGGGAGCCCGGGGGTTGTTTCTACCCAGGAAACTTTTAAACTAACGAGGGAACACCGTTCACCAATAGGCCCTAACAAACTTACGTCTCAACCTACCACCGAAGGAGATGGAAAGGAGGTGATTTCTCAGGACGAGGCTGCTGTCCCTCAGCTTCATGATCGTAAGTTGCCAACCCAGATGTGAAACACGCGGGGTAGATTGCTATGGCGGGGTGTTTTTTGTTTTTTTTCCTATCGAAATAGCATCGCCGCAATGGACTAAGACAATTCAATGGACTAACTCTCCGGGTTCATTAGTTTTCCAACTGACCGTCAAGCTCCCTCACCATCCACACAGCATGCAAATAATGGTACGTCGTAAAGCATAGACAAATTGCGATAAATATCATTAGAATTTCCTGCTTTTTGCTTTTGTCTTCTCATCCTCTTCCTTATTTCTAACTAAGATCTCCCGTGTAGGTATCAGCTTCGGAACAAGTCCAGGACATCCGTCAGTCAGTAATTGAGTTACCAGACACCTTCCAATACACGTGCTTTCACCTTGCGCACAACGGCACTCGGATTAGCGACTTCGTTGAGCTATCGGACGTTCCAGGAATCACGCCCGACTCTGATTTGATTCTAGTGGAGGACCCATACACAGAGAAGGAGGCTAGATTGCATTTATTACGAGTACGGGAGTTGATTGGTGCTGCTGGGCTCCGTATAGATCTTGTCAATGGGATCAATGCCGGGCTATGTTTATTTGACGGAATCGAGGCCGAGGAGGGAAATTATTCAAAGTCAAACACTGAGAGCCTTCAACCTATGGCTAATTTCGACTTTGATGCACCGGCTTCTCTGGATCAATTTCTTCCAAAAATTCCGGATGCTCAAGCACCAAAGTGTGTCAAAAGCATCGCGTTATCTCCCTGGAACCCCCCACCGCACCACCTCCGCCAGAAAGGACACTTGATTTACATTCAGGTTACTACACTTGAGGGAGAACAATTCCATATCACTTCACACGTATCTGGGTTTTACGTCAACCGGTCTAGCAGTAACAAGTTTGATCCTGCGCTCAAACCCGCTCCCAAGGATTTCTCTGCGCACTCGTTAATCACTCTCTTGGGGTTGATTTCCCAATCCTTCAATAAGGAATTCCATGCATTGCAAGAATGGAATGCCAAGAAAGAAGCTTTGGTCACTTTTGCGCCCACAAATGCTATTCCAGCAGCCCCATGGCTGGTTCCGGGACCAGATACCAAATACTACAGTCACCAGCCTGACGTTGCCCGCCCTCAAGAAACCTACTTGATCGCTGGAACTGAGAATGTCGATTCTCTCCGTGACTTCAATGAGGAGTTTCAGTCTACCCGGGAACTTCCGAGGGAGACGGTACAGGAGCGCGTGTTCCGCGAGAGACTGCTATCAAAGCTGTTCGCCGATTACACAGACGCTGCTGTTCGCGGAGTTGTTCTGATTGCTAAGGGCGAAGTAGCTCCGCTAAACCCTACTGAAGGGAGAGATGCGCAGATTTACGTTTATAACAACATTTTCTTCTCATATGGTGCAGATGGTGTCGGAACATTTGCTAGCGAGGGTGGTGACGAGGCTGCTCGGGTGGCTACTGGAAAGGATGTTATGGGAGTCAAGTATGTTAACGGATTAGATATTCCGGGCCTGTCCACACCTGGAACTGTCGTTGTAGACTACTTTGGAAGGAGGTTGGTGGCCCAGAGTATCGTGCCGGGAATCTTCAGGCCAAGAGAGGAAGGCCAAAGCCAGATTGATTATGGTGGTGTCGAAGGTAAGGACGTTGTTGCTAATACCGAATCATTTGTTCCGCTCTTTGAGAAGATGAGTCGGGCTATGAGGGTTAAGAAGCATAATGTCTGGGACAAAGAGGGAAAGAAATATGAGCTTGTAGCCTCTGTCGAAACTAAAGGTTTACTTGGAACTGACGGGAGGAAGTACGTTTTGGACCTGTACAGAACTACACCTCTGGATGTGGACTTTTTAGAGAAACATTGGAAGGGGGTTGAGGGCGAGGAGGCGGAGAAAGGATATCCTCATAGGATGGCCGTCCTTAGGCCAGAACTTGTGGAAAGTTTTTGGAAATCTAAGATGCGGGAGTACGTTACCGCCGAAATAGAGAAGCGAAAAGTGGCCAAGGAGGAGGAGCAAAAGAACGCTGGTGAAGTGAAGGCCGATGCCGGGGGGGAGGGCGAGGGCGAGGCCGGGAATGAAGATTCTGAGAAGGTTGTTTCCACGAAAACCGGTAAAACAGAGTTGATACTGACACTTGAGAAAAGCAGCCCCAGGAACCGGATAACAGTATTGACATTTCTGGCTTTGAATTCTCACTCAATCCTGATGTCCTCTCCGGCCAACGGCCAGAAACGGAGGAGGAAAAGGCCCAAATGGAGAAAGACGAGAAAGATGTCAGAGATGCTTGCAATTTCCTGTTAACAATGGCAATACCAAGATTAGTAAAATTTCCCCTAGTCTAGCCGAAAACTCATACTCAGCTAACGTGCATTGTCAGATTTCCGATTTGGCTGAAGGCGAGGTCGGATCACCCATGGACGGCCATTCCCTTTCCCGTCTCATGCACAAGCGGGGCATCAATGTTCGCTATCTCGGAATTATCGCCTCTTCAGCGGATGAGGAAGGGGCCAAGTTAGGCTCCATTAAAACCCTCGCCATACAAGAGATGGTCTCCAGGGCCTGCAAGCATATTTTGAATGCCATGCTCCGTGGTCTCCCCGGCCCCTTGGTCCCTTTCTGTGTTTCGCATTTCCTTAACTGCTTTCTGGGAGCTAGGCACAACCCCAACCCAAAGGTTATCCCAGACGCAGGTCTCTGGAAGCTGTATCACGATGCCGACTTTGGCTTCGAGAAATTGACTATCGAGGGTCTCCGGGTGAGCATTGAGAAGGAAGTTAGCAAGAGGTATCGGTACAGTCTTCAAGAAGATTGGATCAGTGGCATCAAACACCTTCAAATGCTTCGGGAGATTGCTCTCAAATTTGGTCTCCAATTGAAGATCAAGAATTATGAATTTGACGCCCCCAAACCCACATCAGAGGCTGCAAAGATCAATAGTGAGGCACCACCATCCACTAATGGAAATTCAAAGGGCAAGTCAAGCAGTAAGAAGAAGTCGCCCGTGGCATCGATACATGAGGCGCCTGTTCCCAAAGTTCCCTCGACAACCTTCGATCCCGAGGATATCATGAACGTTGTACCAATTGTCAAGGATTCATCCTCTAAGGTACTCTCTGATTGATTTTAGTGGTTTTACCCTGATTAACTAGTTGGTTACTAACGCGATAATGCCGCAGAGTCTGTTGGCTGAGGAGGCTCTCGAGGCCGGCCGCATGTCGCTCATTCAGGACCACAAGGAAATGGGCCAAGAACTCCTTCTCGAATCGCTTTCGTTGCACGAGCAAATCTACGGGGTGTTGCATCCCGAAGTAGCCCGTGTTTACAACACACTTTCCATGCTGTATTACCAACTAGAGGAGAAGACAGCTGCTGTAGAATTAGCCAGAAAAGCGGTGATTGTATCAGAGAGGACATTGGGAATTGATTCTGCCGAGACGCTGCTCAATTACCTCAACTTGGGACTCTTCGAGCACGCGAACGGAAGTACCAAGACTGCGCTGGCCTACATCAAGCATGCACTCGGTTTCTGGAGAATTATATACGGCCAGGCACACCCCGATTCGGTCACGACAATGAACAACGTTGCAGTAATGCTCCAGGCATTGAAGCATTACACCGACTCCCGCAAGTGGTTCGAGGCATCCTTGGCCGTTTGCGAATCTATCTTCGGGAAACAATCCCCGCATACGGCCACGTTGTATTTTCAGCTTGCGCAGGCACTTGCCCTCGACCACGATTCCAAGGGAGCTGTCAATAGGATGCGCGATGCCTACAACGTCTTCCATGCGAAGCTCGGACCGAACGACCGCAATACTAAAGAAGCTGAGAGCTGGCTCGATCAGCTCACTCAGAACGCAGTGCTCCTGGCGAAGCAGGCAAAGGACATCCAGGAGCGTAAGAAACGGGGATTCTCAATGACGCCGCACGTAACTATGTCGACCCGCCCGCAGCCCCAGGTTGGTCAAGGATCTGTCACTCCACACGGAGTAGCTGAATCAACGACCTCTGCGTCTGGGTTGGGAAGAATGGACTCTAGGAGTATCGACGAACTCATTAAATTCATCGAGGGGAGCAGCGAACCAGCGGCTCCGAAGAAGAAGAAGCCTACAAGAGCTAACCCCAAAAGGCGCGGGGGTGCTGCTGGTCCCGGGCCCAAGAAATAGAAAAGCAGGCACAAATCCCGCCTGCAGGTAGTTGTTGAAGGTCATGTTAGAGGGATTGTAGTAGAAGGTGAAAGTTTGTCATATTAAGTATAGGTTTTGTATTCCCCCGGTAAAGTCTTTTCTTCTCACTATGGATCCATTAATCTCCTCCTTTTCCGTCCACCGCTTGCTTTCTTCATTCCTACCTGGATTTCGTTCTCGGCGATATTCCAGCTCTCCTGTTTTTCCTTGTGTGCGGGTACAGTATATAGGCTTTTCCTTATTTTATCTTTAGTACGACGGGAGGTTGGATAAGGACTGTTGGGACATTGTTGGCGGTGACAAAAGGGGGGAAGGGAAGAAAGGTTTACACAAAAGTTCACTCGATTTGGGTTTGTTTTATGATATTGTATCTTTTTTCTTAGGTTTATTGCTCTTTCCTTCTTTCTTTGGGCTTTTCCTTTTCCCTATCTCTCCTTGCAGTACACTATAGATATGATCTTCTCCTTTTGCTCGGATTGTACAGTACTTTAGTGGGTATCATCTCTTCTCCGTCTTTAAACTCGAGGGTATAGCATGATCTCGTCCTCTATCCCTCTGTCTAGCTATCTGTCTCGCCCGGCAAAGTCCTCCCCACAAAATCCAACCCGCGATGCTGTGCCGTACTCGGCGGTGGTTCACCCACAAGAATAGGGGTGGTGGCTACATCTACCTTATCGCTCACTCGCTCACTTCAAGCCCCTTCGTAGGAATAAACCACCCTCCACAACACGCTACGCTACAAGCACCGGGTCCCTGGAGTGCCAGTTCACACCCCGTCCATCCATTGCTTACACCAAAGCACCGTATCGTTCCGTACGCAGCATCAACCTTTCGAAAGCACAGTGCTAGAGTACCCTACATACCCGCCCAATAAGGTTTTCGAGTGATACCGCATGGCATGGCGCACTGTGTCCTATTCATACACTTACAAGTGCTTCCTAATGGTAAAAAAGGGCACAAAAACGGATGGGGAAAGAAAAAAAAAAGGAAAGGAAAGGAAAGGAGGTCTGGCCCTTGCCCCGATGGCTGCGGGAGAGTTTGATGGATCCTCCTTTCATTATGGAGGGGGGGGGAGGGACGGGAAGTGCGTGCGTGTGTTGCGAAATGGGGGGATCTATGTTTAGGTTTGCGTTGGCTTGGTGAATTGACTTGCAGGGCCACGGAGAGAGGGAAGGAGCGTAAGGGAGATACGAAAGATAGGGTATGGTGGTCTTTGATGATCTCCTGGTTTGGATGGATGGGTGTGAAATTGCACAGCATAAGTATGAACAGAAGTTGTGCGGGAAGTTCTCCTGTTACTGGCGTTGCTGAGTGCAGTGGTACATCTTCACCATCATCGCAACAGTAACCATTGGTTTGCTCAAGCTTGCCTGTTACATGTACTGGTACTGGTACTTGTAGAGGCAACTGTATGTATGTGTCTATCAGGCAGGTACCAGTATGAAGTTCCTGTGCAAATGCATGATGGGATAGGCGACCGTATGCACGTTGGCGAATTGACCGCCCCCTCCCTCGCCGCCCGTACTATACACTATACACTTAGCAGCAGAAAGCGGAAATTGGGATCGCCCAGAAGGGTCCCCTTCCATTCCTTCTCTTTTTCCACTCTTCCTGCGTCGTCCGTGATTTTCCTATCCTGCCTGTTGGTGAAACACAGCGGACGACTCCGTGCCTTTGCCCTCAGCCCGGTTGGTGGAGTTAAATTACTTGGCGTGGATATGCGCTCTCATTTAGTTGGATTGGGAAGGTCTTGGAGGGGGGGCGATCAGGTACAGCACGGTTGCCGTTGTGATTTGTTTTTTTTTTTTCACACTTTTTGCTGATTGTTACTTGTTTGGAGTGCAGATTTGGCTTCGGCAAGAAAAAATGGCTAAACGGTTTTTTTTTTGTTACCCGGAGTGGTGATGGGATGAAGAATAATTTAATGAATTGGACTGGGTGTGTGTGCTGAATACTGGGATTTTGTGCAGGGATGGGAAATTGAGGGTGATTGGCTTTGCAGTTTGTGGATTGTGGCCCGAGATTGTGAGGAGGAGAGAAGTGAGAAGAGAAACCCTTTCTCTCCATCTCTCTCTCTCATCTCCCCTTCTCTTTTTCCTCTCTCGGGCTAATCCAATCTTGGACCCCTTGCCCCCTATCCCGATCCCCACTCTCAATGCCTATAAGGATGGCCCTGAGTCCCCCTTCCAGTCTTCCTCTTTCTCCTTCCCTCTTCACCACTCACAGTCTACCGCGTCCAACCCGCTTTACTAGTCGCTCTTTTAGCAAACCCCCCCACACTCTTTTTTAAAAAACTCTTTTATCTTAATTTCTACCCTTCCCACCTTTTATCTCCCTTCAAGAACTCTACCTTTTTTCACAACACAAACAATCAAAATGCGTTTCTCTACTATCGCCCTTTCCGCCGCTGTCTTCGGTGTCACTGCCATGGCTATGCCGGGCAATGTTGTCTACCAGACTGAGGTCGTCACTATCACTTCTTGTGCACCTGAGAAGACCAACTGCCCTGGGAAGCCTACAAGTGCCCCGGTTGTCAGCACTGCCTCTCCCTATCCTCCCCCTCCCGTTGTGACTCCTGTCTGCCCGGGGTCTCCTCACGTATGTTTTTAATCCAATTGATGTGAATTTTGGAGTGATTTTCTAATATGGATTGGATTAGTGCCCCCCTACTCCCCCGGTTCCCAGCTCTGGTTACAGTGTCCCTGTCCATCACAACACCACTTTCCTCCATCCTGTTCCTTCCGCCAGCAAGCCTGCCTGCCCTGGTGGACCTAACTGCCCTCCCCCCGCTGTCACTCCGGTCTGCTATGGCACTCAGGTTAGTCTTCGTGGTTAAATTCTTTTCAATGGATTAGTTAGCTAATTGTGATATCCAGTGCCCCTCTCCTACCATGACCAACAAGCCGGTCCCTACCTACATCCCAGGAACTGGTATGCCATATGTTCCTTCTGGAACTGGTGTTCCCTACCCCACAGCCAAGAACACTTCCGTCCCAGTCGCATCTACTCCACCAACCTATACTGGTTCCGCTTCCATTCAGAGCTTCTCTATCTTGGCCGTCGGTGCTGCTGTCGTCGCTTTCTTGTTGTAAGCAGCTAGCGTTCCATCGACCGCTTTGATGATGGATGACTTATCTGCTGTCTCGCTCTTGCTTTTGCTGGGAAAAAACATTCAAATGGGATGAAGTGGCTTTCAATTCTCTGGTTTGGTTGGCATGGTACTAGCAAACGTGGTGTGGTTATAACTTATTACATAAGGGGTGTTGGTTTCGCGCGTTTTCGTGTAATTTTTAGTTGTGAATTACTTGGGTTCTCCCTTTTCTCCTTATTTTTCCGTTATAGATTCTTGGTCTTCAAGGTCGTGAGTTGAGTTGGGTTTTGTGGGGTGGGTAAAAATAAGCCCTCCTGAAAAAACATTTCTACATGTGCACTTTTTGTGTTTATTACGACACCATAATTGAGCTGTGCTTTTCCTTTCTTTTTTGCTCAGTCGACTTGGCACGTCGGTAATCTGGATCGTGATTTGGTCTGTCCGAGTTTGGGGTGGTCTGTCCTACCACTGTATGCTTCTCATTTTCTTTGATTGTCTCAGATTATTGCCATGCCTGGGATGATCGCCGCGATGCACTCTTCCCCTGTCCTCGAAGGAATTTGTGCTACAAAGTTTTTCTGGAATGTTGAGTGGATTTATTTTTGCACTTTTTTGTCGCGTGAACTTGTATTATCCTCACGAGAGTGGGGGAGTGAGAAGCTGTGATGTGAGGTTCTGAAGTGGTGGGGCCGGGTAAGGGTGCTTGCTTCCTGTTTGTTTATTTTTGTTTTGTTTGTTACCGGAGATGGGTGGCTAGCAAGAGTAGGATACCGTATCATGTACCGGTACTTCCAGAAACAGTACTGGTACTCTGCTCTGCAGAACACAATTTACCCTACCTAAGTTACTAGAACAACAGTCCTGGCAGGCTGGTATGATAAAAGGAAATTACACTTTTTTCCGGGGGTTAGGGTGCGACTATGACGGGGGGAGTATAGTGTGATACTATGATAATATGATAGTATGATATGCGGAGGGCCATCCCAGAGGTAGAGAAAAGCCCTGTTTGACTAAGACCCTCGCCTACTCGTAGTATCGGGCACCACTCCCCCATATTGTGCGTGACAAGCGAATTCACCCGACCGCAATGCCGTGTTTTACAGTATAATACCTTGTCATCACCATCATCACCATCAATTCCCGAATTACAATACCCATGTAATTTTTGTTGCCTTCGGGAAGGTTGGTTGGCGCTTACGGATTGTTATGATACTGCGCTGGGCAATGTGGATGCGCGGTGGGGGGCTTCGGGGTTATTTATTGAGCGTTTGGGCAGTTGTTCCTTGCGGTGTAACACCCTGTGTATCCGTGTCCGTGTGTGTATTGTCAATCATTTCCGGAAACATATATATATAATAATATGTTGACCAATCCCCGTCGCCTCCCTCCCGAGCGTCGGATCATACTAGTATATCACGCAGGCCGACTTTCGACCCCCCCCCCCTTTTAAGCAAGACCATCTCATGTCATCTAGCCCCCCAATTTCCTCCGATTAATACCGTAGGGTGTTGCCTAAGGCTTGGTCAGGAATGGGCTGGTTCTTTGCCTTGAGGTGGTGGCAAGCAAGCTGTAGCCCGAGATAGATAGATAGGGAAGTTATATCACCTTCCGGTAGAGTACGTACTTTTAAAAGTGCCAAGGGTAGTTGGCCGGCGAGATAATCCCTGTCCTGTGCGAGAAGATATCCCTGGTTACACTTTTTATTTGTTTATATCTAGGACCGGTTGGGGGATGAGCTAGTAAGTAAGTACCGTAGAGGCTTGGATAGTGATGGTAGTTGAATAGTGTGCTATGGGGTCGAAAACTCCCCACATTCTGGAAAAGGAGCGGGGATATGGTGGCGGGCGGGCGGGCTGCGCAGTCTTGGGGAAGAAGGGGGGGGGGGGTGGTCCAAAAATTACCATGAGAGGCAGTTCCGGCGGCGTACGTAGAGCTCTTGGCACAATTATTGGAGCTTCCCGGTGTGGGAGAAAAAGACAGCTTCCCTTCTTGGGTGGCGTTCGGTCCGGGCTGGCCTTTAGGTGGTGATGTGCGTCTGTGACCTGCTCGATATTCTGGAAGATAGAGAGAAATTGAATTGACCTTCAGAACCGACTAACCTAACCGATAGGCTAAAGACAAAAGAAGAAAAAGAGTGAACCTTGAACGAAGGCAAGGAAAAGTTGTTGATTGGCTTGTTTTCCTTGGGGCGGTTGTTCGTTACTAGTTGACGGAATAAGGATAGAATGAGAGAGAGAGAGAGATCAGCCCAATTGGAATAGAAAGGAAACGATGTCTATTGATTGATTGCCTGGGTGTTGATGTCCATCCGTTGTTGTTGCTGTTGTTGTCTCGCTATGGAAGAGAGAAGGATGCACGCTGAGCTCGATACAAAGTAGGCTAGTCACAGTGGGAGAAAATTGTCTGTGTGACCGCCAAACTACCTTATGATAGTCCATGCCCTACACCGGGTGAGCTTTTGTGAATTTTGGTTGGTGGGGTTTATGTATGTCATGAGTATCACTCGGATTTTGACTGTGGTGTGGTGGGGGTGGGGGTGGGGGTTCTTCTGGGGGTTGTGTTATGCGCAATAAATGAGATTGGAGTTTTATTGAACGCTCTCTTGATTCCGAAGGAGAAGGAGAAGTTCGTAAGGGAAGAAGAGAAAGGGAGGGGAAAAGGGAAGTGGGGTGGTATTATATAGGGGGGGCAAACGAAAAGGAATCATCGGTATAGGAATGGATATGCAGAATACACGTACGGATTCCTGGAAAAACATAACACGGTATGGGTATCTAGCAGATATAGAGATTAAAGAAGCGGTCGGTAAGAACGACTCTAGATCCATCTCGTAGCAAGTTCAATTGGGGGATTGGATGGGACGTCAGAGTCAGTGACAGGGAGGAAAACAGTCCTTGTGCGTGCGGATTAGGTTCCTTAAGTGATGAGCTCAGGGGCGCAAGCCTTATGCGAGGTGCCTGTGTCTTTTACGCGCTCTTCTTGTGTGCTATTCTATAGTCTTGATGTTCGGGGGTGTGTTAGATGGTATCCCCACCAAAGGGCCTCCTCCATTTAGTCTTAGACATGTCTGGAGATAGGAAGATATTCAAACGCAACCCGGGGCTTTGCAAAAAATCAGATATATTTATGCCACTGGGTGGGCGGTAGAATTCCGGTTGCATGATGGCCGGGTGAGCAATCCCACAGCGGGGTTCGGTATCAAGGGTTTGCGCGGAGGCTATTTCTCTGGGTGGGGAATCCTAGTCATGCATCTCATCCAGTCACTCGTCTGGGATAGTCAGGAAAGATCTTCATTTCTGTTTATACAATCTTTACCACTTTCCAGTAGCTTTTCGTCACTGGCGAAATTTAGAAGCAGACCTTATAGTTAAAGTTTGAGATGGAAAAGTAATGCTCTATATTAAGAATATTATTAAGTTGACCCCAATGAAAACCGATAACCAACCCCCCCTCACATCCAAAACCATCATCATCATACACTCAATCCCTCCGATAATCTTATACAAACACCAAAAAGTTCTTAGGATAGACTTGCGAAAGAAATGCACTCGAGGCCGACGTTGGCGGGACCGTTCTAAAAACACCAGTCAGCCACAATCCAGCCTTCTCCCCCTCCCGAACCACTGGGAAAGAGCATACCTGGTCATTCTTGCTCGAACAGCAAGCAGACTCACCCTTACAGGGGCCTTTACCATTGAGCACATCGACTGTTGTTCTCCCCGTTAGCATTGCTCGCACCAGCATCTAGAAGAAGCTACTTACTAGCAAGAACATTACCAGTCACGGTATTGCACTGGAAATTGACGTCTTTCAAAACGGCGGTGTAGGCATCGGTAGTCTTGGAGGCGCTAGCCTTGTTGCAACAGTAAAACTCTTGCTTCTGCGCTCCGCAGGCCTCGTGGGCGGTTTCGTGGCTGAAATTGTTGCCGCCGTGCTTATCGCCATGTTTATCACCAGCGAGCGGGATTGCAGTGACGGCAGCGGCGAAGAGGAGAACAGCGAGAGACTTGATGGAAACCATTTTGATTGATTGGGTAAGAGTTTGGTTAAAGCTGAAGCTTAAAGATTATAGAGTAGGGTGGATTGGTAATAGTAGTGATGTGAAGAGGTGAGTTGATGAAGATGATGGTGAGAAGAAGGACCGCTGGAGGAGGAGGGGGTCTTTATACATGATGTTCTCCTGACCCGGACTTCTTTTTTCAATCTGAGAAGCGAGCTATCTTGATGGAGAAAACCCGAGGGAGAGAGAGGAAGAGAGGAAAAAAGTCCGCTGGTCCTAGAACAAGCCATCTGCAACCTCACGATCAAACCCCAACCTAGCCGACTCACCCACTGCACGCTAGAAGTCACGGCAGATCACTCAGGGACCTAAACAGCAATGACGACCATCACTGCCCTATCAGTATAGGAAACCTCATCTCATCTCGGCTGAACTACATGTCATACTGGAGGAACATAGGGGGGCTGGAAGGTTTCTTTGCAGTCACTGGCTCGCCCGCTGTGCCGATCCCATTAACGAGCACACTATTCTTCCAAATGGTGTCTCGCCGGGCCGTTCGCTCTCGGGTTGGGCTGAGACACGAAAGTTGGGAAAGGTTGGTCCGGGCCGTGTTTCGGTCTGATCGGCGGTCAGGTGCAGAGTCGGGTTAGCGTTAGCGCTAAGTGTTGGTATGATCCATTTTCACGCGATGAGGTTACTCGAGTGCCATGGGATGGAAATGCTTAACTTGGCTGTGTGGTGGTCAATGATGCTTGTTATCCTCGTGGGGAGTTTGAGGAGTTTCAAAAATGCTTTTTTGTACTGGTTGAGGGGATTGGGCGCAGCTCCCCTATTCATGGGTTTTAGATTTTCATCCAAACTAGCACCTTTTTTTATAGCTTTCGCACTCACTGCTTACCTGCCGTGGGAGCTCGAATAATTGGACCTCGTGCAAAGGTGTCCAAAATTCCCTCTCTTGGATAGGGGACGAAGGCGTAGGGAAAAGCTGGTCGGCTTGGCCCTGACTTAAGACAAAAAAAATAGCCGGACCTTACGGCAGAGGCGGCTCCAACGTCAGGTCGATGTTCAATTATTCGAGTTCTTACGGTACTGTGCTCCATTGGACTCTTTGCTCCCGCTTCAACATCCAAAATCGGTCTCCACCGTAGTCACCGCAATCCCTGTAGTCGGGGATGAGCATCACCGAGCAGGCCATAACGGCAACATCAAAGACCCTAGTACGAAGTGAGAAAGACGGGAATAGACCTTCTGCCGTAGCGATGATAGGAGCTCTGAGGCCGGTAATGTATTGGATAACGATTTCGTCGTTTGTGACGCCTTGCCTGTCAATTTTGGATTCGTGGGTAGCATCCTTCCTTGGGGTTCTTGTGGTTTTGTTGCTGTTGCCGGTTCCAACCAAGCACGATAGGAGGTTGCGAATAGGTGGTGAGTGGTTTTGGAGGATATAGGAATAGTCTAGTAGATCTTAATTTATTGGCCCCTCTCTATGTACCACATTTTTAGCGGACTTGAGCTTTTGTGGAAAGAAAGAACCGAATTGCATATATTAGTTCTGGGGTAGCAGAGCTAAAAAGAATCCTTTGATTTGAAGAGGTTTTGTAAACAAGGCGCCACCTAAACTTGGCGCTTTGTAGAGGTTGTGCGGGACAGGAGCTGGCTCACAAACCGGAAACCATGTGAGAAGGGGATATACGTTCCGTGTGTTTGTTGATCTCAACAGGTCCCCGGGGGCTGAAGTTTGGTTAGACTTAGCCCAATCAGATCTTAAACTTTAACTTTGAGAGCCTCCTATTCCTCCTCCTGCACACAAAGTATTCGAATCGAGTCTTCTTGGAGCTGCTATTATTATCAGAGCTTTGTTACAGGGCCTATGAGAGTGGAACCGGATTAGGGGGATGACTAGTGGTTGTAAGCGGAAGAACAAAATTTGAAGAGCATTATTCTGTTGTGCTGGCCTGCAAGAGTGGCTTTGTTACTTTCCATGATTGGATTCCCCGGTTCCACTCGGCCGGAAAGACCTTGGGATAGGAAGATTAGTCTTGGACAGCTTGTGGAATATGGCTTTATTGCTTAGTATCTACAGTCCACTATTCACTAACAGAGTAGCTCACGGCGGAGAAGGTATGATAGCCTAGGTGTCGTCTTGCCTCGCGGATTAGGGATTCACAAGCAAAGCTCGATTTCGAACTGGGTGATAAGCATTGAGATGGTCTTACAAAAGGCACAATGGAAGTACTAGAGTAATGGGATATGAGATTTAATCTAGTTTATGGAAAGGTGCACGATTATGAATTACAATATATAGGGCTAAACCCGACAACCATCAAATTTTTGACATTCCACCTTCTCATCCGAAAATTACTCATTCTGATTGCTTTGGCTTAGTTGACGCCACCGAGAGCCGTGCATCCCGCAGCAATATTAAAAGCACCATTCTGTGGAATGCTGGTTAGTGTCCGCTCCAACTCCATATCACAAATGGGATTGGGAAACAAACTTTATCCGCCTTGTTAGTGCAGCAAGCCGCCTTGCCATCGCACACACTCTTTCCAGAGGCTGCGGAGACTACTCAACTAATTAGCCTTGCTCAAGAGAAGGGTGTTAAGGGAGATACTGACTAGCAATAACGTCAGCAGGCACAGTGTTACACTTGACTTTAGTGTTTTCTAAAACACCAGTGTGTGTATAGTCGCCCTTGTGGGCGAGGTCGTTGCAGCAGAACATCTCCTGGTTCTGTTTGGCGCACTCCTTGTGGTTGTCCTCGATGTTGACATTATTGCCAGGGTTGTTACCTTGGCCTTTATCACCCTGGCCTTTGTCATCCTGACCGTTGGTATCAAGGGCATTCCCAAGCTGGGGAGGGATTACGGCAACTGCAACGCCAACAGAGAAGATGATGACAGCGAGGGACTTGATGGAGACCATTTTGATTGATTTGTGGGGGCTTGGATAAGGCTGGAGCTTAAGAAAAAGAAAGAGTAAGAGTGGGTTGGTAGTGGTAGTGGTAGTGGTAGTGGTAAGGGAGTAGTGAAAGGTGATCGAGTGAATGAGGGATTGGAAAAGCAGGAGGGGTATTTATTTTCGATCCCTCTAGTTGGAAATCTCTACCCTCTCCTCTCTTGGCCGTGAAGTTCTTCGCAGAGGATGGGCGTGAGGGCTGTTTGGTGTCTTTCGCACTCAGGTTATTGGGCCGGTGGTTGGACGAAACAGGACTATTCCGGTGCGTTGATCGTGTTGTCCCGAATGAGACCCCATGCTAGCAACTCGTCTGAGATGTCTTTTACTTTTTTTATACCAGTTACTACCGCATGTGGAGAGGATGCTCAGGGGAATAATTCTACTATGAAGATGATATCCACATCTATTTGACCCCTTCGCTGCTATAGCTATATTGAGTGGTTTAGCGGCTATCCGGGGATACAGGGAGTGAAGTAGTGGGTGGGGTGGCAGTACCGGTATTAGCAATTAGAATAAGAGCATCCAGTCTTTTGCGTAAAATACGAATGCAGAGGTTTCTATCTTGACATCGGAGTACCATAAGAACTGGAATAATTGAACCTCGCTAAGACGTTGAAATTCCCTCTCTTGGACAGGGAGGCGAGCTCACAGCGAAAACTGACCCCCCCAACCCCAGCTTAAGACAGAAAACAAAGAAAAAAGAGCCAGACCTTACTAACAAAGGCAACTTCAACGTCCTAGAGTAAGATTCAATTATTCCAGTTCTTTACGGCATTCTCTCCCTATGGGGGGGGGGGGGGGGTACCCTTGGAAGACTGCTAGTGCTCTGGTTGAAAAGACTTGGTTTCGGAGAACATCAGGAGGAGAGACCTTGCGGTGTCTCTACCAGTTGACCGCCTTTGACCTTTGGCCTGCTTGGGTGGGAGATCCGTATTATTTTGTCTCCCTATTCGACCTGCAGAACTACCTTTATTAGGAGCATTGCACAGGAGATAGGAACGGAAAAAAAAGTACTGTTTCGCTCTGGTTTTTTTCCTTCTGCATGTTTGGTCCTTTTTTCTACGACGTCTTGTGCCTGCTTTTGCCTTCTATTTGCCAACATCACCCACCCCGGGCCTTTCGCAGACCTCATCCATTAGCGGGGTTAAATGTTAGTCCTGATGCTTTAGGCATTCCCGGTCCCAAACTTTGCAATGTATGGATCCGGCATGAGCGCCCAGTAAGAAGTAAAAACCCGAACCACAAGAGACTTTTCATTCCTGCTCTGTTCAGTTGTTAGGAGAATCATGTTGAGGTTTGATCTGAATCATGAGACATCACTGGTAGATTGTGCGGTCTGAAGTGAAGAAAATAAACAACAAACATAGTACCATAATCGTGAGAACGTATATTCCACATATTCACCCTATCCCCTCAAGATCGCGGACTAACAACTAATCTATATACACAACATTCCCAGCCTTCCGTACTCGCTCCATCATTCCATTCCTTACCATTCCACTCATTACATTTCTCAACTCCATTCCACCTGCCACATTCCAATTCCTGGCAGGGAGGAAGTTCGTCCCATTCCAATCTGAGGTTACCAGGAAGTATGACAGCCACTTCTCACAACATGAAGGCCCGTGCCCGTCGGGTAGCACAAATAGTACACGTACACCATTGTCTCGCTGCTTCGGGCACTGTCCTACCCGAGGATGGCGCCCCCGACACAATACTGATTCCAACGGGTCGGGATACTGTGACCGAATATCAATAGGATTTTAAAGACAACAAATGCCCTACTGTACCCCCTTTACCCTAGCTCATCAGATGCACAATATTCACGGGTGTTGCGCAGATCCTGTGGAGCTTGGCTTTTAGAGTCTTGGCAGATGGTCACTTTAAGCTACCGTATGTTCTCCTGAACAGTGTGCGATACTGGCCGGCAATAGGCACGTCCGTATGAAGTTCAGTTCACACCACTTGTACGCAAAGGCAGTAAATTTTAATACCTGTATTTACTTAGCGCTAACCCAAACAATTTGATTTGACATTTGTATTTTATTTTGCTACCGGTGGTGGATGGCAAGTACTGGTACTCTAGGGGTGCCAAACAGTTACAATAGTACTAGTAGACCCACGGCAAATTAAGATCAACCCTTCATCTCTAAATCCTCGGCATTTACATGGTAGGTTAGTCTCCAGAGTTGAGCCTTCGTATGTAGTTTTCAACGGAATTGCGTCTGTTGAGCCCTCGCACACACGTGCTCCGTTTTTTCCGCCGGGGACAAGTAGGGAAAGGGCAAAGAGGGAAATCTATTGGGGCTTGAGTGAGCCCAAATATCACCGGGACTGTCTCACTCTTTCCCCTGAAGCTCATAACTGGATATGGTAGTCAAAAGGATTAAAAAGCGGCTGGAGTAGAGAGCCTTGTGTTAGCCGGGGGTCAAGTTGCCTCCCCGGGCGGGTTCCGGTGAGGTCTCACTCGGGGGCAATGCCAATATCAGGATAACTTGGCCCTGCTTTAGCCCGGAGCCAATTGGACAACGACCACGGCCACCGGAATGTGCTGGACTGAATTGCCTTTCCGTTGGTCAAAGAGCTCTCTGACTAAGAGTAAAATGGAATATCGATCGAACTGGGGCTATCGAGCATAACCACCTGTCCCCCCTCAGTAATTTTCTATCCTCATCCACTCAAGAATCCTTGACTCCTCTACTACTAATACTAACCCACTCTCAAGTACTCTTTACTTTTAACCCTCCATTTTTGAATATCCAAAGATCAAGCAGGATGATCGCCATCAGGTCCCTCACTGTCTTCCCTTTCGCTGCCGCCGTCACTACTCTCCGCGTCGCCGGCGTCGGTTGCCACAGCACCGAGAACGCCAACGTCAAAGACTCGTAAATTGACTGCTTTCTTGGATGGAATAAAGGTTAAGTGTAACACTGTCCCTGTCAAGGTTTTGGCCGGTGAGTTTTTCTTCGGGGCCAATATTTGAGCAAAGCTAATCCATTGGGCAGTCACTGGCGCCTCCGGCCGGGGCTGATGCGGTGCTAAAGCTACCTGCTGTGACAGCGGGACTATAAACATGTTTGTTTTTAGACGCCAAGATACCGTTTTGTATAAACTATCATAATTGATATTCTACAGAATGGTCTTGTCAACTTTGTTACCGGTTGTTGCTGTCGCAGACGCCAACCGAAGGGGATAAGATATCGGGGATAGGGGATTGCGTGGGTTTTGGGATATAAGGATGTTGGGTTTGGTCTTAGATAATTTATGATCTTGAACCTTTTTTCTCCGTGAACTACTCGAGCACATTCTTGTGCGATTGAATGATCTTGTGAAGCGGGCCCTGTAGCCAGAAACCCATAGCCAATGCCCAAGTATATTCGGGCTCATGATTCTCCACGAGAAAGACTCGCGAATTTCACAAGTATCCGGGGAACCTTGGTGCTGAGGCCCACCAATGGGCAGAATCTTGGCACCAAGATGTCCTGATCTCTTCGAGATTCCCGAGCACAAGCAATCCCCTGGAACTTTAATAGCATCCCAACTTGTGGGGTTGTTTTTGCCCATGGTTTATTTAGATCTTGGGTCCAGAGAAATACCGGCATGAGATCTAGCTCACCTGTGATGTCTTACTTTGCCCCTCCGCTTATCCCACTATAGTAACTGCTCCGAAATAATACACTGCCGAACACTATGATACAGGTTCGGGACGAGGACAAAATCATCAAACGATCCGCTCTACTTTACCATTCATCAACGAGCTGCTGCCCATATGACATGTTATATCACTCCTCCGCCCAGGAATCCCGAGCACGCGTGGTCGCGTAATCCAGCCTTAGATTCTTGAAGCGTTCGGTTGCGGTATTTCATCTTCAGCATTTTGCCCTGAGGCTTCTGTGGTTGCGCTTGTTTTAACTAGCTTTCAATGTCGGCTTAAGCCAAGCTGGTCGGCACCAAAGACTAGCGCCTGCACAATATTCAGAGATTTCAAAGACTCCAAATCCTAGCTCGAACCAGCAAGGCTTGTCTTTTAGACTAGTTCCCCGCTCCCTGGGAGCATTATTTGGGTATTGCTCTGAACTCGTAGGCCCTCCATAGGCACTGGCATAAGCCCGGGGTATAACTTGCTAAAAGATGAAGAGATGTTGTGTTCGGCCATAGAACGATGAAAATTTCGCATCCCGTCCGCTCTGCGGTAAACAAGCATCGTATCGACCGGTTAGTACTACAGTGGGTGACCATGTGGGAATCCCGGTTGCTGAACTCTTTTTTTTGGCTAATTTTTTGCTCCGGTTCGATCTGCGATGGGTTTGGGTGGAGGTGGTGGGGAGTTGAGGTTTCCGTGGGAGTGTAGGATGGAAGGATGTCGTCATGGATTATCACTCAGTTCCTCCTACCCAAGGTTCCTTGTTTTTTCGCCCCTGCTTTAGATTTTTGGAAAATTTGAATGCTGTATGATAAAGGAGTCGGCCTAGGGCAGACTCGGAACGACACGAAATAGGAGAGACGGTCACTATGAGGTCTATACCCAACGGCAGAGCGGGCTCACTGATAGATCATAATACGTAGCCCACACGCCACTATAAAGGACGCATATTCCAACCCTATGGCTCCATAATAGCCCTATATTTCCATCATGTCCATTCGGTACAGGGTCATTTCCTGTTCCTTGACTGCATCCAGTCTAAATCTGCTATAAGCTAAACTATGATAGCTCTGGTAAGTATCATGAGCTGTTTCCGGATCTGGGAGTAGGCAGTGGTTCTATGCCTCTCACTGGTATTTTATTTCCCCTAAAAATGTCTCCGGTTAGCTGGTTGACGAAATCCACGGCTGGGTTGCAGGTACCGTTCAATATCCCCCAGGGGGATGTAGATACGGCTCGGAAATGGTTTGGTTTTGTCCGCCAGCTAGTTTAGCGGCTAGGCTGAATCGAAGAGAAGTATCTGGCTGTCTATCCGAACGAGGCCTTTACAATAGAAATAAAGGAAGGGAGGGGAGGGGGGCTAGAGTCATTGGGCGCTGATTTCCATGCTCTCCCTCTCTCCCTTTGTACCCTGTGGACCCGCATTACTTCGGGCACTCTCCAACTGCTATTACCAATTCACTCCACTATCACTCCTTACCTTTGGGTTCGGGGCCTCAAACTTTTAGGGGTATATTAAGGTATCATACTCTGTAAGTCCCTAGCTGTTATCCTCTTGGCAAATAATATCTGTACTGTTCCCACTACCTGCGAGGAGAGGAACTTCAGCGTCTAAAATAGTAGTTAGTGGTTGGAAACAAGCCTTTTTCTACAACGATGCCCCCATTTCTGAGGCTACCGGTATCCCCACCAATATCATACCATAGATCGAAATTACCGGGGTGTAACACACTGCATATCAACGCTATTACTGCTGAGCCTTTAGTCCAAACATACGATACATGAACTAGAAAGCTAATCGGTTGACAGTCAACCCCATATCTGCGGCTCCCTAATGTAATGCTAAGGCTGACTGATGAATGGCGAGACTTATTAGGTTTGTTCCCACCAATCGCCGTCTGCAGGAGCGGAAAAGGATAGAAAGGGCTTCACATAGGAAACCAAGCAATGATACCCTTTACTAGCAAAGACCCTGCATAGTGCTCCGTTTCTAACCTGCACTCATGCTAGCTCAGCAGCTATTGGAATGGAAAGTGGTGCTTACTAGTCTGTGTATTAGCAGGAGGGCTTTTGATAAGTAGCCGCCCAATAGCAGCGTCAATTATGTGGTAATGGTCCTGACGAACATAAACATTTTGCTATCGTACAGGGCCTTAATACGATAGAGAGTGCCATGCACAGTGTCGAGTGGGACGCTAAACCGCCACTGGATTTTGTACTATAGTAAGGCCAATCAGAGTTTCCCAAGTGTACTGTACAAACAATTGTGTCCGTGTTTAGGTTGACGAGATTTCGAGGAAACCTAATTTTTTAGCCGGAACTACCACTATGACTTAAGCCAGATTATCCCTTCTCTCTACTCCTTCTCTCTTTTCGTATTTTGCATTTTTTTAATTGCTCAGTTTTTTTTGTTCTTACGAAGCGGAGTATAGGTGTTATGTGGTATCATACCGGTACTCGAGTAGCTCCTCCATCTCCGCTGTAGTTTGGTCATTATTATCCCGCAGCTGTGTAACCATGTGCCAATATCACAGCCGTGAGCGCCCCGGAAGGTTACACAATCCCCAACGTCCATACCGCATGATGGCTCTCCGCCTTTCTCTGCTCAACAACATATCCTTTACAACACCGATTCAACGGGAAACGGGAAATGTCTCATTATTTCAGCAATAATATCAACTCTTTCAACACTATTTACGTGTCGAATAACTATACCGTTGCAGACGAGCAGTCCGAAATCCTGACCTGGCTATCGCCACTCGAGCCCCACGTACGGCATCAGGATGTTCGAACCAGCCGAGTCGACAATGTAGGGGACTGGCTCCTGCAAACGGAGGAATTTCAAAGCTGGTGCGATATCAGCCGACAAGATAAACCAGATAATGCGGCCTTATTCTGCTACGGCGATCCCGGTGTCGGCAAGACCCATATCAGGTAGGCCAGTGGCGATGATTTTTGGAGAAACAAGTAAAAACGGTATCACTGACCAACTCCAATGGTAGTTCTCTAGTAATAGACTCTCTGTGTGACCAAGCCAACGGAGGAGATTTCGTCGTTGCCTGTTTCTATTTCGACTTCGCCGTCCACAAGGAGCAGTCTCCGACAAATGTGCTGGGTGCCCTACTGAAACAGGTCGTGCGTGGGCTTGGAGACATTCCGGAAGAAATCGTCCAGGCATTTGAGCATCAGCAGAGGGCCATTGGCGGCCGAGGCCTGCGGCTCTCTGAAATTGTGAGAATGCTGCAGAACATCTTATCATCACGGCGCACTTATATCTGCATCGACGCCCTCGATGAATGCGTCCCTCATCTTCGCCTCGTACTCCTCGATTCACTGCGAAAAATCCTCGACAAGTCTCGAGGCACTCGGTTGTTCCTGACTGGAAGGCCGCATATCCGGGACGAGGTTGAGAAGTATCTTGGCGGAAGGACCAGTATTGTGTCCATAAAGCCTAGCATAGATGATATCATCAGATATATCATCTCGAGGCTCTCCATGGACACGACCCCCGATGCGATGGACGGCAGTCTGGAAGCAGATATCTTGAAAAGTGTTCCCGATAGGGTTTCGGAAATGTACATGAACTAGGAACCCCCCCCACCTGGACTATCTACTGACGAACGTGTCTAGATTTCTACTGGTCTCACTCAATATCGACGCTATCCTCCAAGAAACAACCATTCACCGCAGGCGACAAAAGCTCAAAGCAGTGTCAGATGGTCTGGGTTTGAAGGATGCGTACGGGGCGACACTGAGGCGGATAAAGTCACAGGGTGGAGAGAAGGCAAGACTCGGGATCGCCGCTCTGATGTGGACATGTTATTCAGAGAGACCGTTACAGGAGGATGAGCTCTGCCATGCACTCGCGGTGGAGATAGGATCACCGGAGTTCCATGCCGAAAACGTGCCTTCCATTCAAACATTGTTATCCTCCTGCCAAGGACTCATCGTCATGGATAAAGAAGCCTCGCAAGTCCGGTTGATTCATTCCACCCTTCAAGAATACCTTCTCACCTACCACGACCTTTTCGATAAAGCTCACCTGGTGATCTCGGAAACCTGCTTGACCTATTTGAACTCTCAAGAGGTCAAGCACATCTCGGCCAATCCCGTTCCCGACCCCAAAAGCGCGCCCTTTCTCGCATATTCCTCGCTCTATTGGGGCGCCCACGCGAAATTGGAACACTCGGATCACTCAAAATCGCTTGCGCTTAAGCTCTTAAGCCGATACGATAACCACGCTTCCTCTAAATTGCTTTTGCAGCACGCATTAGATCCATACGATTTTAATGACATTCGCAGTGGTGCTGCTCCGTTTACTTTCACCGGACTACACTGTGCATCATTCTTCGGAGTTGTTGAGGCCGCGACTGCGTTGATAGGGACGGAAGGCTGTGACATCAACCAGATAGATTGCACGGGCGTTACACCACTCATGTGGGCTGCTGAGAATGGGCATGATCCATTAGTGAAGCTATTATTGGCGCAGAGTAATCTCGACCCCAACAGGGTAGACCAAAAATACGGTCGAACGGCACTATCACGTGCGGCCGGGAATGGGCACGAGAGAGTTGTGAAACTATTACTTGGTCGGGAATTATCCGAAGACAGTTGGTGGAGGCACTCACCACGGTTGATGAGATTAATACAAGGACGGAGCAACGCCAAACCCGACATGCCAGACTATCAGAACAGAACACCACTCTCGTGGGCAGCTGGTAATGGGCACCGGGGCGTAGTGACAATACTGCTGGAAGAGGAAGGTGTCCACCCCGATAAGCCCGACCGACTGGGCCAAACACCCTTCTTATGGGCCGCCAGGAATGGCCACGAGGGAGTAGTACAGCTCCTCCTCGAGCGCGAAGACATCGCCCCCGACACCCCCGACCAATTCGGCCAAACTCCCCTCTCCTTCTCCGCCGAGATGGGGAACCCGGACGTGGTCAAGCTCCTCCTCCAGCGTCCGGACATCAACCTCAACAAACCCGACCACATCGGCCGAACCCCACTCTCGCTCCCGGCCGAGATGGGGAATGAGGAAATTGTCTCCCTGTTCCTGGGAAGGGCCGACCTCACCCCCGACACCCCGGACAAGTGGGGTCAGACACCGCTCTTGCGAGCCGTTAGGAACGGACACGAGGGGGCTGTCGAGTTATTACTTGGGCGGGAGGATGTTGACTACGAAAGAGCGGATGCATACGGTCAGACACTGATTGAGCTGGCTGAGAGGAATAACCATGTGAAGATTATGGAATTGCTACGGAGGAGGAAAAGTGTGGCCACCAGGCGGGATTTGAGAGTGGACATGGGGCAAGGCCTTGGTTGCACCAGGGCGGGTGAGTTGGAGTGGGCCGGGATGTCGGCGTTTTTGGGCGGGGTAAAGCCGGGAGCAGGGAATTCTGTGTTGGGTAATGAACTTGATGAAGTATTGTAGCCTAATTTCACGGCTGTTCTGTGATAGATAGATGCCTTTCTTCCCGTCACGCACAACTTATCCGAAAACCTCGATCTGATGATCTGATAGATAACCCATCTAATCAGATCCGATTCTTCCTTCCGCCCAACCCCGACCACCAGCGAATAACCAAGCCGGGCAGAGCGCGAGGAAGAAACGCAGGAAAGACAGAATCGACAAATATCCCCGACCCGGCCGGGGATGCGGGGGAGGGCTCCCTACAGGATCCCCAACATTTCCAGAACCCCGAGCGTCATCAAGTTAAAGATCTCCGACGGCAACTCTCCAACGTCTAATCATAGATCCTCACTCGAGATGTTTTTCACAATCGAAAAGAAACCACCATACTTGCTGCGGCCATCGCACGATGTACTAGTGCATGCTCCTTCAATTTTAAACCTTGACTCCTTTTGCAGCTGGCCTAAGTTCAACCGCCCCCCCCCTAATCCTGTATATAATATCATACCCCCACCCACTCTGAGATCCCCCCCCGCCCGTCCTCCCCCAATACAATCTACAACCCCTCCCAAAAACAACACCGCACGATCCACCCCGGCCCGCTAAGGTAAGTAAATAAATAAATACTGTTCAAGTATGATATTATGACAAGCCCCATAGCCATTACCATACTATACCACCGGCGCATTGGTACGATGCCATAACATCCCCACCGGGGAGTCGCTGCATCCGTCCCAACTTCCACGGGGGTTGATCAGCTCGGGCGGTCCTAGTATGTGCCCGCGAATGACAGTAGGGTACATGGGGGGGGGGGGGGGGGGGGGGGGGGGGGGGGGGGGGGGGGGGGGGGGGGGGGGGGGGGGGGGGGGGGGGGGGGGGGGGGGGGGGGGGGGGGGGGGGGGGGGGGGGGGGGGGGGGGGGGG
>Ga0307517_10000467_pt1 | contig 69203 bp, 77 predicted proteins | sample 23_EM_MG_FD_194515 | JGI IMG/M metagenome (GOLD analysis project Ga0307517, IMG submission 194515) | Populus trichocarpa ectomycorrhiza microbial communities from riparian zone in the Pacific Northwest, United States - 23_EM | ecosystem: Host-associated > Plants > Roots > Unclassified | place... | reverse complement strand
CCCAAATATTGATTATAACCTTATGGGTAGTCACCCATTGCTGGAGTGTATTATACGGTAAATAGGTTCTAGAATGGCAGCTTCGGAGCTTTTGCACCCCTTGGTGGCCTGAGTGGATTGGGCTTGCGACGGTGGTACCACTGGTGAAAAGTCCAGTCAGTCTCTCAACAAGCGTGGGGTCAACAAGGACGGTGCGTACCTCCTTGTATCGGGTGATACGTTTGCCCATATCCCGCATAAGAACCTGCGTCCTCTTCTTCCTCTGGGCCTGAATCCTCTCCCACTTGTGTCCCTTGAACATACGTTTCCTGCCCGCGTACATTTTGAGAGCAGCGAGGCCCTCCATCTGCTTGACTTTGATCCTGGGAATGACCTTCCTTGGGACCTCGCCCTCCTCCATGGAAGAAGGACCTTTCTTCTGCTCCTTCTCCTCTGCGGGTGGTTTAGAATCCTTCCAGACGACGTCCGCCTGCCACCATTCGGTAGACATGAGTTTTGACGAGATGACCGACATGCCGTCTGCGTTGGGAGGAGGGATGGCGGACTTAGGTCCGAAAGGCAAGAGATGGGTGAGGTTATATGCCTTAGCGGACTTTGTCAAATCCGCCTGCTGGCGTAGGGAATACTTCGGGGGTGCCCATCGTCCGGTCAGGGTGTTTTTGTGGGGGAGGAAGGGATTTGGAAGCTGGATCGGAGTTTCTGATGCTGACGCGCCGTCCTTGAGTTTGCTGGCAAAGGCGGAGAGTTCCTTGAGCCGGAACGCCTTCACGGTGCGGAAAGACATTTCCTTGTGTGTTTACACGCGTCAGCCACGAGTCAGACGCGAAGTGCAGCAGGGGGTCGGAAGGATGAGTGGGAGTGATCGGGAAGGTCCTTTCGCTTTCAGCCACCCGCCACCGACATGTTCTCTCGTCATGTCGCTTCTCGTCCTGCGGTCCTGGTACGACAACGTACAGCTCGTACCGTACCTCTCGCGGCCACTTGGACAAGTACTTTAGGAAGACGAGATATCTCGCGGTTATCCCGGTCGTCCTCCAGGATCTCAACCGTCTTTGGGGCGCTCCTTGCCGTTGGAATTGCGACCACCGGCTATGGTCTGTGCGTTCATTCCCCTTCACGCGTCGAGGATAATGTACCCATTCCATTGAACGACCCTACAATTATGTTTCATGAAGATACCAATTCTACTCTACCTTCACTGTGTGGCCCAAGGAGATTAGAAGTGACCTGCGTGCTGGTATGAAAGCCAAGCATTATAAGGACTTTGATTTGAGCGAGAGGTATATACGCAGGTATGACTTGGTGCAGCAATCGATAATCTATGACGCTGAAAGTATGTCATAGGGCTTGGGAGACAGCCCAGTCCCTACCAATCGCCGTCTACGGTTCAGACCCCCGCTTGAAACTCACAGGGATTTTAATAACTTTAGCAGAGGTCATGGAGTTGAACGGAAAACCTCATGAAGCATACGAGCTCATGGGAAATTACCTCGATAGCCTCCCTCCTCTGGATGAAGAAGTAACATACAACCAGTGGTCCGGGGCCGAGCGGATGCGGCTTGCTGCAATGGCCCATAAACTCGGCCTCATGGCTGAGAGTTATTCACGACCGCAGAAGGAAGAAGAGAAGTGGCTTACGTGGGCTGTTGAGCGGGCACTGAAGGATATTCGGCACGTCAATGAAAGCTCGGATCGTTCCATGCCAGGTCCGGGCACCAGTCAGCCACTCCACGAACTCGAGTTACCAGACTGGGCTGCTCGATCGGATCTCCTTGTTCTCCTCGAATCGTTAGGCGAATTCCACGCAAGAACCAATAAGACGAGGTACGCGTTGCTGGCCGACACGAGTTCTCACACTGACGTTCTATATGCTAGCCTTGCGATCACACTCAACAACCAAGTACTGACCATACTTCATGCGGATCTCGGTGATCGAACCAAGCTCAAGAACCTGTGCCGCGCCGCTCAGGTGCTGTCCAATCAATCCGAACTCTACAGCCGACCTTCCCTGCCCAAAGAAGGCAAAATATCGCCAGATGTGCTATTACAAGGAGCAGAGTCCGCGGCCCTTTCCGCTCTAAAGATCATCTCATTCGTTCAGGACAACCCAGACCCTAACCAGGATACCTCTGCATGCGAGACAACGTTCGGAGTGGCAATGGCGAACCTCGCAACGATCAACACGGTGAGTGAACTTCTGTGATTTCGCTCGTGGCCGCATTCATTGTCCGCTTAGATCAAGGGTAACATAGACATGGCGCAAAAACTTTATGAGACTGCCCTGAAACATGCGGTCAAGATTGGGAATAAAGATCAGATTAGACACATCCGCGGCCTTCTGCTGGAAGTCGAGAGGGTGAAGGACAAGGGGGAAAAACCATAGATTTTTGTACGTGTAGATCTTCCCAAGCATTGCCCACTCACCCAATCCGCGCGTCCCTCTAATCGACTCTCCGATTTGGGCACCTATGACAGGGGCATTGGGAGACACCCCGAGAAGCCTGAGGCTGTTTACTGACGGGAGAATGGAATTTTTGGACACAGTTCATACTGGTGAAATTTGCCAATTCACGGGTAAATAGCCAATGAGTGAACCGGGGCCGAATGAACGGTACAGTCACCGAAGATCCGGACGCAAAATGCAGAAAGTACATAAAAGATCCGCAAAGTGGCACCTTCTGCCGCATCAAGCCATACTCCTTAGGTCATATGGAGCCCCCGGATGATTGCGGGGGATGCACATCACTCACTGGCCTTTTCCCTTTGGTCGATCCCGTTGTCAAATTTTCGGGAGCAGCGTCCCCCATTGGGTCCGGTTATTCTTTGGCTAAGTTATCTATCCGCAAGAAACTGAAGATGGGAAATTTCACGAGGGCAACTGTATCAGCAAGGCAACGGGCGTTGGATGCCCGCCCCCCACATCTCTAGGAATATCCACACCCGCCGCAGAAGGCTGCGATTATCAGGAACAAAACGGACTTTGCTCGAGCGGAGCTCCGCCAGAGCGCACGCGACACCTGGATATGACGCCCGTCACGATTATATGTACTGACTGGTGAAAAACTTTGCGCACACGACCACTTTTCCCCATGAAGTTTGCACGGTGACCATCCGAATTAATCCTCGTTCGAAGACCACATTCTGACCCTGTCCTGTCTGGAAGATACCTTCAAGATACGCAGGTTCGTTTGCTTCACTAACGCTCTCACGCCCTACCCTGACACCTGTTGTCTCTACTTTTTCAGGTCCCGGAATGGAAGAAGGCGTACATGTACGAAATCCCGTTACCCCCATCATTCCTAGTGTCCGCTAAATCCCTGGCCTTTGAATCTTCCCCGGACGGTTAGCGACTATCGGGGCCTCAAGAAACAGATAGCTGCAGTGAGTAAACGGCAGGAGAGCGAAGACAGAAGATACCAAAGTTCCCTGTACCCGGGGACCCCTGCTAAGACCCGTGTGCTGCGATTTTTGACCGGAGGCGAGTAGTTTCCATTCCTTCTTGTAGCACAGACCCACTTATGAGAGGACCTTCGAACCAACAGAACGACATAATAGAGAGGACGTGCTTCGACCTAGCTCAATTTACAGCCTGACCTTTCCTCGCCGGATGAGACAACCACACGTGCAAGTTAGGGAGTCAAATGAGGTAGAGAAACGAGTGCCTATCTGACCATATTCCACTCACCAACTCCAGAAAGGTCGACTACCCTCACTTCTCAAATGCGTCTATTAGTCTGTCTTCTCAATCGAAGACGTTGTCTGTTCCGATTAATGACATGCATCCCAAGCTCAACGAGGCAGAACTGGAATTTCTCGCGAAACTCGACTTGGAGCTGGCGAAGGTCGAATGTTTCTATTTGGACCGTGAGAAGGAGGTGAAAGAAAGGTACGAAACCTTATCCCTCATCTAGGCGCTGGATCCCCACCCACGAGATCCTACGCCAGGTTTATAGAACTTGGAAAACAGCTTCAAGAGCTTAAAGGCCATCAAAGGTCCTTACCCCGGGGGCCAACTTCCGGCCAGCGACCGAAGGTCGAGGACTGGCGTTCGCAGCCTCCACGCGGTTGGGCTACTCCTGGATCGGATACGACCCTCGTCGATCGTCAGCCCGAGGGTAGGTTCGGGATCGTTGAGTGCCGGCGCGCCAAGAAGAGGTTAAGGGAAGCTGTACTTGAACACTACAAGTATGATAGTTTGGCTCGACAAGGTGGCTGACCATCCTAACCATTTATCTACAGGAAACTAGACGCCCTTCAGAACTACAGGGTATGTTTCACCTGGCCTGCCCGAGTATCTGGTATTAATGGCGTGGCACAGACTTTGAACTTGATTGGCTTTCAGAAAGTGCTGAAGAAGTGGGAAAAGGTGACGCACATGGCTATCCAGGAGGCCTATCTCAAAGGAAAGGTGACAACCACGGAGCTTCTTTCCTGGATTGGTTATTAAAAACCTACAAGATTGAGCCTAGCGCATTCTCAAGCACGAAGGACCTCACGGATCTAATAAGGGATACCGAGGATTTATACGCAGCCCACTTTAGTGAGTACGGAGTTTCCAACCCCCGCACCACAACTGACATGGTGACATAGCTCGTGGCGACAAGAAGAGAGCGGTGTATCGCCTTCGTGCCGGATGGCAACAGCAGACTCACTATTTCCCCATGTTCCGCTCTGGCCTGTACCTCGGTTTGGCTGTACCTGCTCTGGCAATCGGGTTGTACGAAAGTAAGCCTTCGCTCCCCAGGGCCGACCGTTGTTGGTTGAAGGTTATCTAGGTTTTCAAGCATCTACCAGATTCGACATCCCAGGCTGGGGTGGACTCCTGCTCGTTTATTCCGTGATGTTCATCCCAGTGTTTTTCTCTCTCCTGATCGGAATCAACATCCTCGTTTGGACTAAACTGCGGATTAACCATGCCTTTATCTTCGGTGAGTGCAGTACTGCTTCGGTGACCAGCCAACAACCAACCCAGCGAGTTGTAGGGCTGGACGTCAAGTCCAAAATCGATTATCAGCAGTACACAGAGGTGTGTTATCCGCTTGTCTTGCAAACGCCCCTGCTGACGATTCACGATAAGATACCCGCAATCTTACTATCAACTTTGTGCTATTCATTCTGGCTATCATTCTCTCGGATTGGTTCACGCACTATAACACCCACCACTTGGCCATTGATTTGGCTCGGTTTCAATACCTTTATGTTATGTAACCCCCTCCCAGTATGCTACCGGTCATCGAGGGTATGGTTGCTTAAAAGATTAATGAAACTATTGATTTCTGGAAGCAAAAGCATCGAGGTATGTGTCTGGTATGCACTACTTGTGGTTTCATGAACTCATCGTGTCACTCTCAGTTCACTGATTTCTGGATGGGGTTCGTCCACTCTCCTGACAAACCTTCCACCCCTTCTGCTCACACTGATATCCCGGTTCTTTTGATATCATCGCAGGGACCAGATATGCAGCCTCAACTTCTCGTTAACTAATCTATATTTCGTCGGCTGCATGTATCGAACATATTTCCACGGATTTGGATCGGATTGGGAACAAACTTGCGGCTCCCACCGAAACCCGGCGCCCCGTATCTTGTTGGCTGTCTCTCCATTCTTTTCTCGTTTTGTCCAGAGTCTTCGGCGTTGGTACGATTCCAGGTTAACGACGCATCTTGTCAACGTGAATAACTTTCACCTCTTCGACACAAACATTCGACTGACACCGACTTCGTAGGCCGGAAAATATACCACCGGCATGCTCATGTATGGGTTCTATTATTACTGGAGATACCGCGAGAACCAGACGAGCCTTGTGCTTTACATTCTTGCTGCTGTACTCTACTCTACGTATGCTTGCATCTGGGTACGTGCTGCAGTTTTGTTTACCTCCGGGTCTAACCAGAACATCACACAGGATTACTTAACGGACTGGTCGGTTTTAAGGATCCACGCCAAACACCCCCTACTCCGTGACGAAGTGTTGTGTGCGGATTACCTCTATGTGAGTGAATTCTTGAAGGGGTCGACATAACGAAGCATCTTACCACACCGAAACAGTTGTACTATTTTGCAATCGTACGTTCTCACTCAAATCGAGTTGTTGATCCAATGAAACGAGCAGCTGGCATTGAACAGATCATCAACTTCGTGACCCGTTTCTCTTGGATCATGTACTTACCCTCCCGGGGGCTGCCATACGAAGTTAGGACATTCGTCGTTGCCATGTTAGAGATGCTCCGGAGATGGCAGTGGAATTTCCGTAAGCCCCTACCGCTCATCGTACTCACTTCACCACTGAAGGATCTAACCGGGCCGGCTCAGTCCGTCTCGAAAACGAGCACCTCGGGAACATCGACCAATATCGTGTCACACGCGACGTTCCACTACCCTTCCCGTTCGACCCGACTGTGAGCGATTTAGATGTCGAAGATTGGGAACAGCCACATTCGAAGGGGTGGATTCGGCGCATGGTTACATCGTGGAATGGGTCGAATGCCAAACAAACGGTCTTGTAACAGAACGTGTTGTATCGTCATCTACACTAGATATCCTCATTACTTCATAGTAGCTGCGAGCTGTTCGAGCTCCCTTGCTATCAGGGAGTTGGGGCAGTTCTTCCGGAGTTGCCTTGTAAATAAATCTGGTTAGCGGGTTTCGACGATGCAGGAGTGCTGAAATCGTACTCCATCTTTGCCTTATCCCCTCGTTCCTTGCATTCCTTTCCCGCCGCTCGCCAATCACCGCAATCTACGTACAGATCGACTCGCTTGTTCGAATCGCATCGAGGGACGAACGTAGCAGCCTCTTTCAGGTGACCCTTCTCAATTAGGTGCCTCACGAATGTCTCGTATCCGATAGGGCTTCGTTTCGATTTTGCGAAGGCATCCAAGCCTTCAAAATCTCGGATAGAAGTCAAGGCATACAACTTAATGTACCAAAAACTGAATTCGTGGTTAGATCCAGTAAATGAGCGCAAGGGAAGCAGCTGCGCACCGCTTATCTGGGACTTTGAAGGTATCCTTGACATTGTCCGCCCTCTTCGACATACCATTGACAAGACACGTCCGAATAGTCTCGCTAATACTGAGACCAAAGAAATTGATCCTTCCATCTGCGTCTCTCTCTAGCTGCTGTTGCAACGCGAGTAGTTTTGCATTCTCGTCCATCATCTCACCGACAAATGTTAGCCGTTCGATCACGCCACTCGAGACAATTCAATGTGTCACCTTGGCCTCAAAAGCACGATCCTTATCATCCGAGAAGAACTTTTGTGCAGCCTTTATCGCACTAATCTTCGCATTTTGATCCACCATGCCAGCCGCTTCTTCAAGTAAGAGAGTCGCGCTCTCGACTCGTCGGTCATCGGAGTAATAGAATTCTTTTAGCATCTCCCGGTTCTGTTCTCTCGCGTACGCTTGCAGTAGCCGAGTGGCCGGAGCGAGGCGCTCTCCGCCATCTTCGAGAAGTCGGAAGAAGTCACCCAGGGACAGCCGCTTATGCAAGTGGAGCAAGACATGGTAAACTGGCCGCTCGGTTAACGATTGTCCTGCGAGAGTAAGAAGTACACTCACCCAGGTCCGTATCTCCGCTATCCACAGCCTTAACCAGCGCGAGCCTGTCCTCCTTCATATTTAGAAGCAAGGGCACCTGATCGGACGCGTGTTGTTCGTAGTCTAACAGCTGTAGAATTCCAATTTCTGTCAGAACACCGTGGTACATTGTGGTACAGGGAATGCCGAATCCTTGGTACCTTCGTTGCTAAATCCAGTCTCCCGACCTCCCATGCTTTCTTCGCGATGTCCGCATAGCTAACGGAAGCACCACCAAGTTTTGAGAATTTCTCGACAATCGATTGGCAAACCTCGTCATCTCCTTGCAGCTCCGCATCCCTTCCCGCACCGGTTGCGCTTGGTTTCGACCTTGTAATCTTGACACAGGCCCAGTGTTTCAGGACTGCGTCTGGTTTCAGAGAAAGATATGTGGATATACGGAGTGCCAATAAATGTAGGTCCCGTGAGGTCAGGCGATTCACAAGATGTAGCGAGGAGGTGTAGTTGTATCTAGGATGAATGAGGAGTGTTCTGGTGGAATGGCCCAGGTACTTACTGTGAATATGTGATAGGAATACCGATATCCCAGGTTCGAACGGCGTTGAGGACTTTCAAAGCTTGCCCCGTATTCACAAAATCATTCGGATTGTGCAAGTCCAGGAATGACCGTCCAAACTTTGCAGCCTGAATGGAGTAGCAAGTCGGTACACATGCAAGAACTGAGTCGCTGGGACCTACATTCAGGAGGCGACGTTGCCACTTCGGTTCCCATTCCTGTCCAGCAGCGTCGATGCATTCATCGACAGCAGCGGCGAGGTCGGGCCGAATACTCCGAATGCTCTCATCCGCCTTGGGTGACCGTTTCGAAAAATTCTCCCACGCGTCGTAGAGGGTCGCTGAAGGGGATGTAGAACCAGGCTTGAAGATCGAAAGAGTTGATGCTTTGAAAAACAAGAATGAACGGGAGGGATTGCCACCATTGACCGTAATGCGTACCTGGAACCTTCTGGATGAAATCACAGACGTCTGGTCCCATGATCCTTACCCCGTCCAGTTCCGTGATAACAAAAGTAGAGCCAGGGTAGAAATATCTGCCGGAATGTTTCAATCCCCGAGCGAGTAGGTGGTGATTGAGGCTAACTGTAATGTGTCCCCGAACGGACCGACGAGGAGAACCAAAGCGTCCCATGAGACGATGACTGCGTCATTTGCGCACCATTGGACCTGTCTCACGGGTCCATCAACGCCAGCCACCTCCGTTGTGTTGAATTCGGCCAAGCTACGTTGGAAATCTGTCGAAACCACCCAAAGCAACCCAGAGCACGAGAGCAGTGCAAGGCTCTTGCCGTTGGGTGACGCTGCGAGGTGCGTGAACGGCCCTCGCGAGATTCGTTGATCAATATTTTCGAGATTGTCAACGACGTAGATGGTTGAATCCACAGAAAGTAGTACCTCGACATGTCGGGAGACCGTAAAGTCCGGCGGGATAATTGTCCACGAGCTCGGGGGTTCGTGGAGACCTACGCGAACCACATTTAGATCCCCATTCATGGGATATATATGGATCCATACCTGGGTTTGCCAACGTCAGTGGTTTCCCTCCTTCCCAGCCCTTTACCTCAAGTAGGGTCAGGTTGCCAATCATGGCGACGACTCCATTGTCGTATATATGTGCATCAATCACTCCAAGTTCCGTGGCCTCTCCCCCGAGGGTGTATTGTTGGTAGTCGCCTTGCAGATCGTACACTCTATAGACGCCCTCTTCATTAAGTACGACCAGACGTTCGTCCGAGGTCCAACCGAACTTGATGACCCTGCCTTGATCCCACTGTTTGTGTGAAACATCTCAGTATCCGGAGTACGCCAACTCTCATCTGGGACGGACCGAAAGGATCAAGAGACTCTCTCCCGCGGGTGAATACAACTGTATTTGAGACCTTGACAAGACAGGCGCAGACCCTCGTGATATAGCCACCATCTTACTCATGTCCCTCATCAACGCTGGAGTGCCGCAAGGTGTGAATGGCCAAACGGGGTCAGACGAGAATCGAATGTTACGGGACACACCGTACCTAACGGACCACCGTACTTGCAACCTGCCACGACGAAATCATCGAGCCTTGGTAGCTTGTTTGAGATGTTGTATACCTGCTGCCGCCTGTAAAAGACCTTTCCGTCTTGCATCGCGTCCCATGATGCGGTGGGGTGGTCTACCATCGTCTGGATCACAGGTGGGGCGTGGAAGAACTCTCTCAGGTGGGTCACGCGATTCGCGTGGCCTTTCGATCGAATCGGATGCTCCAGCCTGCCCCAGCCTGCCCCATCACCTCGGCTCGTTTTCTTAGAATTGCAGAACTACACCGGCAGCTCCGCATGGTCCCCGAGGAAAATCACGCCGACCCATGCGGCGTCGAGGCACTGGCGGCCTAGTTCCCCGGATCGAGAGTCGCGCGTTGGAACATCTCTGCACGCATATCCTCGACGGCTAGAACCAACTCGACGATGCTGGGAAAAATCTCACGAGACCCATTAATATATCGATCTGACCCACGCCCCGCAGCGTAAGCAACCCTGCGCCGGGGACAGATTATATCACCCCACCACGGCTGGTTTTCATCACCGTCTTGTCTAGCGAAAATGAAACAGATCCTTGGTGCTGTGCTGAGGCCCCACCTCTTTGTCCGTTTCATGTCGTCTTCGTGGGAGTTCGAACCGGTGGGAAATGGCCATTTTGTAACAAAGGTCCAGTCAGTGGTATATACGTACACAAGTGAGCGATGGAATTATCAACAGATGAATGTATATGGAACGCGTTGGAAAACCCGGGAAGATGCGAGCAATAATGGTACAAGAGACGTCTGTGTGTGGAGAAAAAGACTTGGCGACGAAAGCAAGACGAAGATAAGTTGTGCGCATGTACGAAAAAAACGAATGGGGCAAGAAACTATTGTTATGCCCCTACCCAGAAGCTCAAAAGATACGGACCGGTACTCTCGCTTGCAGCTCATCCTGGCCAAAAAGCACCGAGACATCAATGTAATACTGCAAGATTGAGGTCCATGATTAGCACAGATGACCCAGCCACAATCGTTCCCATGGAATCGAGAGCAAGGCGACTCACTTTAATGTTGAGCCCAGCCCAATCAATCGATGGTAACAGTTGGGGGTTCAGATCAATTTTGCCTTTATAGAGACCATCCGGCAACGCAGCATGTGCTTCCAAGGACGGGTGTTCATCAGGTGCACAGGCGCTTCGGGGTCGCTTCGGAAACCCGATCGACATTCGGCTCTGTAGTGTCCTCGTCTGCGTGTAGGCAACTGCACTAGGAGGCGTCGGAGGTGGTACCGGGGGCAGCTCTTTGTTGGTCGAGAACGCCGACCTGATATCACTATAACTGGAGCTCTTCATCAGTCTCGGTGGGGCGCTTTTGACCATGCGTTTCAGGATCGTCGTAGCCATCGACCGCGAGTCAACTTCCTCAGGACCAGACCCCATCGTCCATGCAGAGGGAGGGCCTTGCCCCTTTTGGTGTGTCACCGGCGAAGTGTATGGACGCGAAACGATCGTGCACGGCCGTTGTATGTTAACCGTTACTTTGCACAACAGCGAAACGGCGATAGTAGCGTCGGCAGCGATCTCACGACAGAGTGCCTTTGATCTCGGCTGAGTTGTGAACACGACAAAGAACGGGATCTGGCCGTTCTTCGAGAACGAAGCCGGGTTCGGTAGAGTCATCTTTACCGGAATGAACACACAAAGTATGACCCAAATGAAGAACAGCAGCTTACCGCGCACTGAAACGGGACACGCGAGCGATCCGTCCGTAAGGGCAACTCTAACCACGCTTGGGGCCTCGACGTTCCATCTACACATTCGAAGTCCGTTTCAGGTTGGAAGATTATCGGTGCTTCAACACTGAAACGCTGCGTCAGTTATCCTGCCGTCATCTGCGAAAAGGAGGGAAGCACACACAGTGCTCGGTCTGAGCCGTCGCTGGTTTCCCACAAAGCAGTAATCGTGTAAGAAACTTCAGCGTCCTCTGCATATGGGGTTCCGTCGTTGGAGTCTCCCATCACAGAAGAAATCCTGAACGACGGGGGCATCTCCTGCCCTCGCTGGCCCTGGGGGATATCGAATTTGAACGGAAAGAAGTTCGGGGGAAGTCCGTTATTTGAGGCGACAGTGCCCGCCCGTGGTCTCCACGGCTTTGGTCGCACAGTGTTGGCAAGTGTTTCCCGGAGCGTCATCGAGGTTGGGGTACCGTTCGGCTCTGCAGAGTGGAATATCTGCGAAGAGGTGAAGAAGGTGTGTTGTTGCGTCCCTCTCCGCCTGCCATCGTGAGGATTTGAGTGGCCGATGACAAATTTTCCCTCAAGCTGGAGGATGCGATTCAGCCAATGCGGAGACATATGTTGGCCAATACCCACCGTGATAGTTACTTGTCCTGGTGATGTGCAATAACGAGGATCGAGCAATACAACCCCAGCGACCTCATCGCGGTCTCCAAAGACGGGCAACGTCCTCCCAGGCGAGTCACCCACGCCAGGCGTAGATTTGATGGCAGGGCTGAAAACTCGGATCTCGAGCTGCATTGTCCTTGGAAAATTTGCGGGCGGAATGAGGTTTGATTTTCAAAAACCACCCGTCGTCGTACCTATGAACAGACTCGTGCCTGGAACCCTTGCGCGGATAGAAGATGGGAGGGTTCGGTGATGGAAGGCCCGCTGTAGGAGCACCCGTGTCGATGCGGAGACGAGGCACACGAGCCATGGATGAATAGAGGATGCCGCTCAGGGGGCAACAAGGAGAGAAAACAGGGAAGGGGGGAGGAATGGAGTGGAATACAAAGAGGGCAGTCAAATAGTGTGCGGGCGGGAGAAGGGAGAGAAAGAATTTAAGGCGATCGCATGTTTAGTAGGAAAGGCCGGTTTGAAATTTGGAGTCGAGAAGCAGAGCGATGGTGGGGATGGTCGTGGTGATTGGTTGCGCACGATTAAACTATATGTTTTAGATTCCACTGACGGAGGTACACAGCGCTGGTGACGATCGCGTAAACGGCGATTTCAATCAGAACCGTGTACGGAATTAGCGATCCCGAACTCGTGTGTTTCCACCGGCAAGTTGGAGGCCGAGTGTCCCGTATCCCGTCGAGGGGGGTCTGTTCCGGGGGCTCGACCGGTGGACCACGCGTACTGGCCGACTTGATTGCTCTGGTGCAGCCTTGAGTCGTTCTAACGGTGTCGTCGAAGAGGGAAATCAAGGGACACGGGCGATTGTGCCTTGGTCACGTTCGTGCCACTTACGTGCTTTACCGGGCAGACTGCATGGGGCCGTTCTAGGAACACCGGAGGTTCCGTTGGCTTGGTGAAGGACCCTAGGGGGACTTTCTGCTTTTGCTCTTTCCCTTGTTACCACGACTGATGTAAGGAGAAGGAGACCAAAAGCCAGCGCAAGAACCATCGAAACCTGACAATGTTCGAACCCATTAGGGTGCCCACGACGACCCAAGTCACTACCCTGGTGGGCACTAGGTACCCCAAGGGCATATCCCACCACAACCTGTGCCGGTCTGTTGGTCAGCGTTTCATCGCCCAGATATTGACGCGAAAGAACATGATGTAAGCCTAGGGATGGGGAAAGAGGACAACGGATGATTCCGTTAGTCGTCCCTTCCGCTCAAGCCGAGATCAGAATGCCGAGATGCTGGAGAGAAACAAACACTGATGTGATCGTTCATTGGGGACAAGGTCGCCTCCCCCCTAACGGACTCGAAAGAACATTCTTATCCGCCCTGATAGACCTCTCGTGGATTCTGTCAAAAACCGTGGTTCATTCAGTCGCCTTGGTGGACGTTGTCCTAGGCCGTCTTCCTCCTATTGTAGGTGATAGCCGATGGCAGCCATAAAGAATGCGACATAACAACGCCGAGACAAGTAAAAGTAAAAGAAAACGGATCTATATTCAACATCGGACGGAGCCGGTGGACAGGTGCGAGACCGGGGCCCTCTACCCTGATCTTTCGAACATTTGTTGTCTGATCCTCCACGGTACATCATACCACATGCGCTTCTCGAAGACGAGGTACTCGGTAACTCGTCGAGGCGTCGAAGACTCCTTCGGGGAAAGCAGATCACCTCGCTTTGAGTATGTCTCGAGGGTCTGTATGGAAACCACGGGGTCAACGTTGAACGATAGAAGGGGAGAACCATAACGAACCTGCATAGTGTCGAAACGGATCAATGCTTGGATGACCAGGCGGTTTCCCAGCTTCGGACCTCCCCGACCTAGATGACCCTCGATTGCGCGGATGCTAACAATCTGTGGGGGGGCTACCTCCGAATGTAACGACCATTTGAATCGTTGGTTCGGTGATGTCCTAGACCTGAGCAAACCCTGCAGGTGGGTGGTATATGGTTTTGTTGTGAGGTTCTTAATTGTCTTCCCATCACCGCTAGAAGACGATGGTGTTCATCATCAGATTCATATGTTAAAGATCAGAACGAACGGAGTATAGGTCTCACTCAGCCAGGGCCCAGTAAACCTGCTTGTATGTCGTTGCTGCGATCTTACGCAGAGGTGCTACCCAGGAGGTGTCGCTCGTAGAGTTCACTGTAAATATTCCTGGGCGGAGGGCTTTCGGTGTGTCCACGCCGGGTAGCGAGTGTGCCTTGGCTAATCGATACATACTGATACACATCGGTAATCAGGAACGGGAGGCTAATGGGGTCATATGACATCCTCGAACGGACCTGAAGGTGTTCTTAAAATTATTTGCCTGGTTCGCAAAGAAGTTGTTGACTCGTGTCCTGAAAGGTAGCGGCGTGGTCGTAGTCCGAATGACCGGTTCCGGAACGTGGAGGTCTACGCTTTCACGAGTTATGCGTCAAAACCTGAGCACATGTACAGTGTTATGTTAGGCTACTGACCTAACAAATCCGCATTTAGCGACCAGAGGTCCACGTCTGGGTTGTTTTCCGCAGACACGCCAAGTTTTGTCAACCTCTCGAGCTGTTCATCCGTCGACAGCTTATTAAAATCCTCTGCGGTATCATCCACCTTGAGCTGCGCGTAGAACCTGCGTCCATGACCAAAGACAGGCCGTGACGACGCGAACGAACGCAGCAGCGCGGAGTGGCAAAGTGGTGGACGAAACATTCCGGTCTTCGACGTGTCACGGGACCGACCGTGTTCCGAACCGATCATCCGGCCAGGGGCGCCTGCTTCCCGTTTCCCACGCTGACAGCGGCTACTGCCAAGGCGTGTGGTTTCCATCTGCTCAGAGCATCAGTCTATCTGACTACCGCGTTCTAATCGTCCAGTATGGTTGGCCAGTGCTCGTTTAGTATGGCAGTTGGCGTGATTCCCCGGCCGCTGATTGATATCGGTACCAGAGGACAATTGATTCCCGTTGCGCTTGCTCAACTTCCCGGGTTTCGTAAATGTGGCTCCCCGGCTGCTCAACGCCCACAGTGGCCGCTCTTCATACGAAATACGGGTCCGTTGGGACCCCCGGCGCCGCCGCTTTCTAAGGTGAATCGTCCAGGTTCCTGCTTTTACCCGTTAACCGCCAAAGCCCACAGAAGATTGGTTGTGTCTATTTTCCAGTTCCACCACCCCGCCCCCGACTTACATACCCTTACATCAATCGCCGTCCTGTACGGCCGGGTCTCGAACGTTTGGCGATTGATGGTTGCCATCCTCTTCGGCCCATCGGTAGATCCTCACAATTCAAGTCAACCCCTCAGACGTCCCGTCGGTCCCGACCGCGATGCATTACACCACAGAGATCAATTCTTCCCCACCTTTGGGATCATATCTTTTCCACGTGCCCAGCAACTCCAATATGTCTTGTATCCGCCTGCAACAACAAATCAGACTGTCAAGCAACCTGCGAGCAGCTTGTTGTATACCCGTACGTAAGTACAGCCTTACTCACAGCCGTACATGTCGCCGAACCATTCGATTTTTTTTAATATTGGGGACGAGATCTGGAGTGATACTCGTTTCTCATCTGATCGCGGATACTGGGTATATCTTATCTCGCGCAACCAGTGTGGGAACCGAGAGCTGTTGACACATACACGACACAATCCGCGACTAATTGAGCTGTGACTCTCCTCAACCGAAATCAGTGCCCCTCTCTGTCTAATGTGAGGAATGGTACGTTGCACTCTTTACGCAAACGAGTTGGTTGTTCAGTTCCTTCCGGGCAGAAAGGGCACTCTCACGGTTTTGGGGGAACGGGTCAGCCTACACTTCTGGTCTTGACACGGAGATGGACTCCTTGCCCATCTCACCCGCGGCCCTTGCACCTGCATTACATCTGCATCGAAGACTCTCATTGCAGGGCACTGGAAGGACCCGCTCACAGAACAACCAAGGGCCTGCCTCACCATCCCACTCTTTGCACGCTCGATGACATGGTGCCTGCAACGGCCCTGCGAACTCGGTCTCCGACCCCAGCCTGATGCCAACACCCAGCCCTGACATGACCTAACGGACACCCTCTACCGACCATCCCCTCACATGACGCCGCTCCCTGTTTTCAATCCCTCCCTTCTGGTCGCGCCGGTGAGCGATCCAACAAGGGGCTCGCGTCACTACGTTGAGGACTAGAAAGTTCTGTGACTGGGTCTCAAATATCGAGCCATCCTTGCGCCCGTTCTCGTCACCATCTCGCACTTCTCATGGCGAGCGGACCCTCCGCGGCTCCACAGCATCGGTAGTCGGGCTTCTTTTATCTATGACAACGGCGGGGAGCCTCCAGGCTGACCAAAGCCATCTCGTATGAGCGTAAGTAATTCAGATCCACTCCTTCTGATTGGATTCAGCTCAGCTCCTCCCCGACGGAACAAGGCGCTATTCCAATCACCGAATGTTGCTGACGGAGACTTCGTCTCGGTATCACTTCGCCTCCTGAAGGAGCTGACGGTTAGCGCCATTTCGCTTTCGTGAGAAAATAATCTGATGTGACCACTTCGCTCGCTTGCCAGTCCGAAGAGACCGGAAGAGCTTGAGCTTACTTTCCCGAGGTCCCTTAGTATATTAACAAGTGCCTGGTACTTGCCAGAGGCTCGTTTCAGAGTGCCGCGATCTCAACGCCCCGCCGGCGCGTTCCCTCTGAGGAACGCCGACCGCAGAGTCGCTTGCGCCGGGACTAAGTTTCTCCGCCTGGAAGCCCGACGGGGCATTTACACCAGGTTTCGAAACAGTCGGCACATCCGAACCCCGCCGGGTGGGAAAAGTAACCCACGTTTGCACGGTGAGAGCCTCGTTCTAATATCCTTCGACAACAGGACGGTTCCGTCATCTTACCTCGAGAAGCATACAGGCCCGGGGACTGTTCACGCGATGGTGTTTAATCTAGAGCCGTAAAGGTGACCCGTGCTTTTGCATGATCGGTGTGTACCGTACCAGTTGCCGAGATTCTCGAAGGCCACCGGGATGGCCGTTCGACTCGAAGTCGCCCACTATCCCCCGTCATCCGAAGCATTCGCTCAGGAGCGGTTAATACTCATTCCTGTTGCCCCATTTTCCGGGTTCATTTTAGCCTTGGGTATCCCAGGGTAACGCTGTGTGCATCCAGTGTACACTCGACTTTATCACGCATCCACTCTGTAGTCTATCCCTGGATCTTACATCGTAGGGACCCCACTCTCACCCTGAACGCCGCGACCCGGATTGTGGTCAAGGGCGGCAGCTCGCGGGGGGAGGGCGCTCGTCTAGGATGTTAATCCCCGTGTACGTTTGGGGGCCCGATGAGGGTCTTCGAATAATGTGGTTGGATACGTAAGGTATGGATATCGGTGAACGTAGAAAGGGGTGAAGCGGTCGGAAATAACCGTACTGAACACCAGGCCTAGTTCGTAATAAACCTGGCACTGTCGCAGATATAGCGAGCACAGAAAGTAAGAGAATGAGTTCCAAAAGGAACCCCTATATCGACTGGGTGACTGTCCGTAAGGTTACAATATGTACACACGATCCTAGATGAATATCAGAGGACCTATAAGGGAATTGTCAGGACCCCGTCCGTCGTGTCGAGTCACAGGCAACGCGAATCTCGACTACTAACACCCTTCTACGATGTTTAGAGATATCTCTAGTCTTACGGATAGTCACCCACCGTCTCCAAAATACCCTCGCAACCCAGCTAGAAATTTTCTATAGCAGAAGTCAACAAGCGCCCACATATGCTTTCCATACGGTGCCGTTATGTAGATCGCCACCGGGGCTTATTCATATCTGGAGGTGAGATAACGGTACCGTTCCGCTATCGAGGGAATATTTGAGCAAAGTTTTCCACTGTGCAGACATGGGCTGTTTTTCGACATGGCGGAGGTCAAATGTGTCAACCCCTTCACCTCACCACCTCCCAGACCCACCAGGCTATCTCCAAATTCAGTAGCGCCTTCCAGAACGTTCGTTCCGCAGTCCGCGGGTACTCGTCGGCACAGGTAGGAGTTACGCGTCCCCCCCGACGGGATGGATTGAACTCTGATCGGGAATGGACGGCACCCGGCACATCACGTGCATAAAAACTACGTGTGTGCTGGCGGGAGTCGCGAGTTCGGAATCGACGGACCTCCTCTTGACTTCTCCTCGTCCAGCACACCCACCTCCCTTCCCTCAACTCCACCTCCACGACTCACGTTCCATTATGCCTGTAAGTTCCCACCTCTACCTCCACCAGGGAGGGGGTGAAGCTTTAGAGGAAGAGAGAAAACGGTTGAACTGAACCCAAATCCATTTCCAGAGGCAATCCCGAAGCTCCGCTCGTCCCGCTCCCCGCCCTGCGTCCAACCCTCCCCCTCAATCCCGGGGTGCCCACACCGCCGCTCCTCCTTACCCGTCTCACGCCGCCAACCCCACCCAGTCACCTCCCGTCCCTCACCAGACGGCCACGACACAAACGAGTAACGGCCCGGGGATGCTAGCCCAAATGGCTGCCACGGCAGGTTCCGTCGCCGTCGGATCGACCATCGGACACGGTCTCTCCCACATGCTTTTTGGAGGCGGAGGCGGAAACAGTCAACCTGTTGAACAAGGTCCCCCCGTTCAACAACAACAACAACAGACCTTCCAGCAGTCTGGAATCAGTTGTGAGACCCAAGCCAAAGGTTCGTCTCCTCCCCCTTCTATCCCCAATCCGGATACTCATTTTTTTTCACGCGTCTATAGATTTCACAAGGTGCTTGGAATCTGCCGATGTCCAGACTTGCTCTTGGTTCCTTGAGCAACTCAAAGCCGTAAGTCCGGGCTCTTCTGACACATCTAGGCCAAGAATCATCGCACTGACTCCGCCACTTCAGTGCCAGGCTGCTGCTTCGAAGTACTAGGTTTTGGTCATGTAGTACCTCTACGTCTAAACTCCACAACCATTAATGGAACGCATACATCCCCATTCATAGACCACAACTGTACTGACGAGTGAATCCTTGAATCTTGGCACCGAGAGCGCATCAACCCGAGGACTGTGGAACGATCCGGATGGGGTCTGCATATCACCTGCATTCAAAAAACTAGATCTCGTACAGTTTTATAGCGGCTGGATGCGAGGGGAGGCAAGGCGGGGTAAACGTGAATGATGGTAATCTTATGTGGGGGTAAAGGTAAATGTTATGGGGGAGAGAAGTACTGTCCGCTGGCGGCAAATGCAATGGGTAATGACTAGTGAATGGTTGTTATAGAAGAGAGGGAGGCGGAGAGCGTGAAAGGGGATAATGGGGTGGGAGAGATGACCACTGGTACTGAGTGTCCATCAGATATCAAGATTGTTCGGAGTTGAAGAACCGGATGAAACAAGCAGAAAACATAACGAGATCAGACAAGAAATTAAGTTAAGAGTCTATGACTTCCAAAATCGCCACTTTAACTTCCTTTTCAGAGGCGACGGGATCTCAAAGGCAAGGGTGGTTTGAGGCGATGGCTGCCTCGCATCCTCATCAGAATCAGGGGGTGTGGGTAGTCCCGATGTAGAGAAGGCTGGGTCGTCAGGACTCGTGATCATGTTAAGTTTCGATCGCCGTCTGGCTCGCCCAGGCGATGTGTTGAGCGAGTGTGGAAGATAGGGGCTTTGCAGATGGTGATGCCGAACAGGATCCGAAGGGGGTGAAGGATTTGAGAGGTCGAACCCATCCTGATCGGAGGCTGGTTGTGAGTACTCAAGTACCCTGGTATCTCCTCGTTCCATCGTTGGTGAGGTTGGTGAGCCGTGACCAGAGAGGAATAACAGCTGTGGAGAAGACTTTGTGCGCCCACGAGGGGGTGGGGCGGGGTCTATGGGCGGGAACACATCCGATGGTGGCCTTTGAGGAGAACGGACGGGTTTGCGGTAACTCGAAGGAGCTGAGGAAGGAGAGGAGGGACCAGACGTCGGAAGGAAAAGAATGTCCTTGCCCGATCCGACCCACGCCTTCCCAGAGACCGAGTCCAAGCAACCAAAGAGAATGAGATCAAAGACAGTGCATTCCTGATCAAAGTGAGGATGGACAACGACGTCCCGCATGGTGGAACTTTTGAGAATGTACTGTTTGGCATGATCGACTTCCTCAGTTCCGACGGTCTGTTGAGAGAAGGAAGAAAGGAAGAGGTCCAAGTTCCGCACGAGGCCGGCGCGCGCTGTAGGAGGAACCATGTGAACCATGTGTGAAGGGGGAGGGGGCGTGGAGAGCAGTGAAATGGCGGTCAAACTCGACGAAGCCGGCGTCGAAATGTCTCCCGGCTGGTGCGGAGGGGTTGGGGGCAGTGAATAAACGGAATTGCGCCGAGTGGAGTTTCGCTTTCCGCTCTTCTTGGCCCCTGACAGTTTGTGGTAGGGTGAAAGGGTGGGGGCAAGGAAAGGTCGCGTTATGGACGTGACGAGGATGGTCTGCTTGAGGACATGCTTCTCAGCAACATCGTGGGAGATGAAGTTGAGGATGGCATCAAACGGCCGCTGTGATGGGTCGATAGGTGGAAGAGCCCCACTGGAAAGTGAACCGGGAGTGGTGCTGCTGGACGAGCGGCGGCGTCTGGTGAAAATGGAGAAACCCTTGATCGATCCCCAAGACTTCTTGTCAAGGCTTTCGGCGGAGTCCGATGGTGTGCTAACGAACTCGCGCTCGAGTGAACTTGGCGCAGGCGAAGGGATATCTTTTGAGGCCTCGTCGTAGTATACGACGTCTGCACCATAAGAACCAGATGCACGCCAGACGCGAGCAACTCGTTCGGCCCATTCAAGCGTACTAACCAGTCTAACTGCACCAGTGTCTTCGACAGCCAATGGAGAGGTGAGATGGAGGACGCGAACGGCTGGGATAAAATTGGAGGGGAGGGTCGGTGGGCAATGGGAAGCGAATATCACAAGCGAGCGAACGAGATAATGAGATGCCAGTAGTGCTGCGACGCATTTCTCTGAGGGAGCTGGGTGGAAAACGATGAGTGGCAAGTGGGGGTTTGGGAACGAGCTGCAGACATACTGCCCAAGACCAAAACTACGTCTCGCCTGTAGGCAGCTAAGAAGGGTAACTGATCTGGTTTGAGGAGCCATGGCTCGTTTAAGGACGGGGAGATCAAGGAGGAACTTGGTCGAAGAGCGAGGGTGGAGTGACTGAAGGGGTTAATTGGAAATTGGGGCCGAAAGCTGTCTGCATGCTTGCTTCTAGGGCTCCTGGACGAAAAGGAGGCGGCCATGGAACGGTCGCAGTAGATGGGCGGGGGGGATAGAGAAGGGGAGGGGGTCAAGGAGCGGGGGGAAGATGGCAGGGTGGTCACAACATTGAAATAATAACTCGGAGAGGGGGGCCTGTGCCGCGATCACCCAACTTCGTTGAGACCTCCCGGGAGGCGAATCACCAAATATTATTTTATTCTCCCGACTTCTGCATCCCGGCAGTGATTTCACCCGTGCAGCAGATCAGCCGGCGGGTCACCGGTCACTCGCGGGGTGTGGGGGGCATGTAGAGAATATTCATGCGTCAGAAGAAACCCAGGGTTTCGTCATTTCAGAGGTTGAGCGGGAGCCACCCATCAACTGCGTGCGAACTCACGTCATCGCCGATTCCAGCGTCCACGATTCGCCCACCGCGCCTGACTATCCCCTTCGGTGTCTGCCGTCGTACTAAGCCACTGGCAGCTGAACCCATGGAAATCCGTGGCAAGGAGGGGACAGTATCGAGAAAGAAAAAACACACACTGCGGCGGGGCGGCTGTCGTCCGCACCGCACCCGCACGACTGCGCATCCTTCGAAAGTCGGGATCACCTGGATCTCGGAATCCCGTCACCAGGGGTCTGAAAATAAAGCTTGGGTGCCGCTCACCGCCACCGGATACCGTCCGCCCGACGCTGGGCGAGGCACTTGCACCTCCTCCTCGGATCCACCCGTCCGATTGCCTGCGCCCAAGACTCAGGCGTCGGGATTCCTGCAGAGGCCCCCCCACTGTTGCCCTGTCTCCACCCGCGCCCAGCGAACGGAAACACGGAAGGTGAAACGGAAATCACTCGGCAGGCATCTTACGTCCTTCCAACTCGGGACTGTGTCAATATCCTCCAGCTTCGCTGCCTGAATCGGCGCGAGAAGTGCACAATCTTGGCACAGATTAAGCAATCATTACAAATCCGTGTGTCCGTCTCCCGGAACGAGGACGATTCACCTCCACCCCAGACCGAATTTCATCATGGCAGAGACAACGGGACACCGGCCCTCGGAGCCCATTCGGATTTCCCCGGGGCGCCACTGATCGGTCGATGATTGCGCTTGCGGCCGGACTCCACAACACAGTGACACTACGCCGCACACCATGAAAGTCACCGTAACAGGTTCGCCTCGTCTGCCTCATCGCCAGGTACCGACCGCTGATAATCGTGGCTAGGCGCATCCGGCGTTCTGGGAAACGCCGTATATAGTGCCTTCAAGGCCGCCGTTGATCATGATGTGACCGGCCTGGCACACTCTCGCGCGAATGATTATCTCCAAAAGCTCGACCTTATCAACTTCCCAGAGACAGACGCTTTCTTTGAAACAACCTCCCCAGATTGTAAGCAGTGCCACCCCCGATCTTGTGGCCTGGCTCCTCCTAACCGAAAGCCTGAAGGGGTTATCCATTGTGCTGCCGAACGCAGGCCAGGTACTCATTCTCCCGGCTATCTTCTCCCGCGCCCCACTTCTTATCGCTCCTGTCACTCCTGTCACCGTCCATCACAGATGTCGCAGAAAACGTTCGTCTCACCCATCGCCTTTCCAAACCTCGCTCACACAATCCAATCCCCAGGATCCCGAAGGTGCTCGAAAGGTATATAAGCAGACCCATTGGATCGGTACCGCAGGCTTACCAAGCTCCGCCTCAGCTCAATGTGGATGTTCCACGACACTTGTCCGAGCTCGGCGCGAAGCTCAAGTTTACGCTCATCTATATTTCCACCGGTAAGCGCTTCTGCAATGGAACGTTGGAGAACCATTAAACGTGCCTTCTCGACGCCAAGACTACGTTTTCGACGGGACGTCACCCCCCTATCTCCCTTCCTCTGCGACGAATCCTATAAACTTGTATGGCTCCACAAAACGCGATGGGGAGATAGCTGTGCTCGGCGTCCAGGGTGCAAAGGCGGTCGTCCTCAGGGTCCCCGTCCTGTAAGACAGCCCCCCCCAGGCATTCCGCACGCCCACTCACTGACACATCTCGCATGCCGGTGCACCACGCCCCCCGTCCTTTCACGACCCTTGCCTCTTTCACGCTTCCCTCTGGCGCAGGTACGGCCCCGCTGCCAAGAACAGCGAGTCGGCTATCAACATCCTTTTGGACATCGTTCAAGACCAGTCCGGGAAGCGGTACAAAATGGATCACTATGCTACTCGGTACCCGACGAACGTGGTCGATATCGCAAACTTCCTCGTGCGTCTTTGTAAGTACCTCCCCTCCCTCCATCCGCCAACGCCCGTCCTTGTTTTGTTGACCGGCATCTTCCTTCATCGCCATTTGATCACCGTCCTTCATTCCTCCCATTGGAACTCGCGCTAACTCGCGTCGATCGGCTTGCTACTGCCACCGATAATTTTGGCGTCACCGCTTTCTTGCGGGTATGATGGCTTGGCCAAACCCGCGACCGCTTTTTCCGCTTTGATCGTGCATATATACCTACCACCTCCGGTTCTTCCGACAATAACCCATTCACCCACCGCCTACACCTTCTCACGACTGCAGCGACCATCAATCCGAACTTGATTCCCCCTATCCTCCACTATTCCGCCCCCGAACCGTACACCAAGTTCGAAATCTGCCTTGCGTTCTCCAGGCTGCTAGGCGTACCTATCGCGCATATTTCCCCCGATGCCGACGAGCCAACAGGGGCTGCTGCTGTTTCACGCCCAAAGGATTGTCAACTCTACACTCGCGAGACGGAGAATTTGATGCAAGGTGTCGGTGGACTGGGCACCACCGGATTCGAAGAATGGTGGGCTGACCATCTGGGTGTCAACAAAGCGTAAAGTCCGCCTACCCACCCAGAGCCCCTATCCTTGTACAATGTACGTTTGCAGAGAAGAAACTCCTTATATATATGTTTGTATTATACGAGTAATCTACTCTCACAGTTTATCGTTTCAGAAAAAGGACAAAAGAGCTAGCAAGAGAATGAGACGAAGAAAGTGAAACAAGCCCTAACTCAGGTACAGTGGAATTGACAGATGAAGAACAGAAGGGGTTGCAACATATATGAAACGGGGGATGGGGAAGGGTGTGCTAATAAAGACCTAAGCATCTACGACGGAGACAAGAGGGCAAAGAGTGAAACGAGTCAACAAAAGAAACGGTCGGTTCGGTGGTATGTGTCTGTGTGCATTGGAACTGAAAGGCAGGCGGCTGCTGTGGTAGTGTGGGGGATGGGATGAACAGTCCGTGAGAGACAACTTGAATGGGAGACGGTAAGCATGGCAGAAAGTCGTGTTCCGTGCGTGATAGAGAGGTTGCTGAGTAGGGAACCAAGCCGGCGAGCGAAACAGAGGTGGAAAAGGTATGTGTCCCCGCCTCGACACGCCCTGGAAGAGTGAAAACCTTGTGTATGGTTGCGATTTTGATGATTTTGTCCGCTGAGAAAAACCACCCCCGATACAACACATCAAATTTCCCACCACCACCCCTTCCGCGCGAACCCCTCCTTCGTAGCAAGAGCCCTCAGCCAACTCCAAAGAGGCGTCGCCGCTCCCTCCGTCTCACGAAACCATTCCCTCTGCTCGACCCACACGACACACATTACCCGCTTGTGCCAATCGTCCCGCGCAGTCACATGCATTGAACCAACCAATGAAAGAGTGTGATAGGATGACTCAAGGGGGAGATGCTGGGGTGTGTGAGCTCAGATCTTCTGAGCATCCTTCTTTTTCTTGCCGCGAGGTGGCGTCATCTGGCGACCCATGTTCCCACCGTAAGGGTACTTCGCCTTCTTCTCAGCGGGTTTCAGGATCTATGGAACGCAACCAACGGTTAACACGTGCTTGGGAGTGGGCGTCAACCCTAAAGCATACCTGGAACGAGCATAAGAGCGTCTCATCGACGCTCATCATAGCTCCGGCGTTGTCGAACTCTCCACAGTAATTTGGAGCAGAGAACAGTGTCACTAGGTGCCTTTTGGCAAAGAACTCATATCCGTCTTCAACGACCTATAACGTTGGTGAGTTGCCTGTCACACGAGGGCAGGCGTTTAAAATGACGGAGCCTCTCACCTGGTGCGCCCTACAAATCAGGTCCATATCATGTTTTTGCAAGAATCTCGATACAACGTCCGGACCAAACGTAAAGGATACACCACGGTCATTCTCTGACCATCCGGTGATATCCTTGTCTGGGTCGGACCAGAGAAGGTCACACAAAAGGCCTGTGGTGCGCTTAATGTGTGTAAATGGGGCAACAGGACGGTGTGGCGCGCACCGGTATCGGGTACATCTGTGGGTCTCATTACCCTCCGTATCTGTTCCATCGACTGCAGATCAGGGCTGAGTCCTCCATGCATCGTGAAAATCTTCTCGTCAATGATGGCGGCGATTGGCAGACAGTTGAAGCAATCGGTAAACGTCTTCCACAGCTTGATATTGTACCTCCGCTTGCCTGAGTAGGACCAACAAAGAATGAGTAGGTCCCTATCTGTCGGAAGAAGGAAAAGCTCACATTCGTCGTAAAAGCCGTATATCCTATTGATACTCGCACACTCGTGGTTTCCTCTCAGTACGAAGAAGTTTTCGGGGTATTTGATCTTGTATGCAAGGAGGAGACAGATCGTCTCGAGCGACTGTTTGCCACGGTCGACATAATCGCCGAGGAAAAGGTAGTTCGCTTCTGGTGGGAATCCGCCGTATTCAAACAACCGAAGCAAGTCATAATACTGCCCGTGGATGTCACCTGTCCATCTGGCGGTTGAGATATGAAGGTAATAGAATGATCTCGTGAATGCACACCGCAAATCTTGATCGGAGCCTCGAGTTCCAAAAGGATGGGCTGGTTGATGAATATTTCCCTCGCTTTTGTGCACAAGTACTTGATTTCGTATTCCTGTAGCTGAACGGGCTTCCCAGGTCGGTTACCGCGCACTGCAAAGAGGTGAAAAAACGATCAGGGTCGGGTGAGTCACGAGACGGCGGCGAGATGGAGGTCAAAAAATCGATGATCGTCGTGGCCAATGTCGAGCGATCAGCGAGAAGGCAGGTCTTGTAAATAGTCTCTTCGGCTGATTGCCCCGCAACTCGTGACGGAGACGAGCCGGTTGCCGATGGATTGACAGACCCTGGGCATGGGGCGACCACGAGGACCGAACGGCCAACAAAGCGGATAAGAGCCAGCGCACAATCCATCCCATCCGCAAGGTGGATGGCTTCCGGAGTCCGCAGAAAAGAGGGAGAAGGTAGAGGGTAGCAAGGAAGACAGACCTTCTAACAAACGGTCAATGACCGAGTCCAAATCAATTTCCGTCGCTGAATCGGCCATGACAAACTGTCGACAACGAGGGCGTGGGGGTCGTGAGGTGAGATGCAGCTGGGTTAAGATGAAAGAAGGATGTTAGGGATGGAATTGGGGGATTAGCGCTTGAATTATTTCGCACTAGTGGTTGGGAGAGTGAGGCTGGAAGAGGAACAAGGCGGCTTTGGGGAGAGTCTGGGAACTTTTTTTTGATGGGTGAAGCCGAGGGCGCCGGACAATAATAAAGGAAAGGGCCGTCGGCGTGGAGTCTCTGGAGGGGGAGGCGACAGAAAATAAGAAAGAAAAGCGGGGAGAAAAAGGCGAGGGCGGGGGGAGTGCTCGTACAGATAACACGATTGATGATACAGCGCAACAAAGGGCAAAGTCGGACCTTCCTTTTCCGGAACTGAGCGACCCATGGCCTCTCGTCATCTGCTGCCTGTCGCTCACACGTAGTCTCCGGACTCGGCATGGTATACAAACATGTACTCGTAATACACAGGGGACATGAGGATCTCTATCCAAGATTGAAGCATAAATAATTACACCCATACAGTGTCGTAGCAGAATAGTGTCTTGAAACCCAATCGTGAACTCATTACTGAGGTTACCGGTGCTATCAGGGAGTTCCCCTTTCCACCACCCGTGTCCGTGGCAGGGAGTTGGCATTGTTCGGTAGTCGCGCACGACGTCGCCTTCGTCTATTCAAGCGCACGGTCAGCACAGGATTCCTCCATGCCGGAAACTCAGGGCTCACCGCGGGAATATCGGTCCTTTGGGCATCTGGCGTTCATCCAGATCGAGAGCTATGCCAGTCGCAGTCTGGAAACCCTAATACCCATAGTTATCAGTATCCAGTGCAGGTTGATATTAGGTACACAATCCGGAACACCCACTTCAATCCATTCCACCACAGCCTGGACGCTAGGCGCCTGCAGCAGGAATTGTTCGCCCTCCATACGAACGCGAATAACATTCTTCCTCTTCAGATAGTCGCTCGCTAGCCCACTCTCCGCGTGCTGGAGTGTATAGACCCGCAACGGCTGACAGTTCTGAAGGTGTGGAACGTGCTCGGGCAGTGCGGATTTCGTGGACATGGATGATGCGGCCCGTTTGTGTAAAGAGACACTCGGTCGTCCGGTAGTACTGGCGATGGTAATCGAAGACGTGCTCGGCCGTGAGGCTGATACCGAAAAACCGTCCTCTCGGGATGTCTCCCCGCTCTGCCGCCTCGATGAAGCTCCAGAAGTAGTGCCGCTGCGGAGTAGAAATCCAGGTGAGTGTAGCTTCGGCTTTCTTGCTGGGAAAACGGCATCCCCTCCTGAGGCTACGATACCAGGTGGTGGACATATGGCGGGCCAATCCTCATCGCCATCGACATCTTGATCAATTTTCTGCGACCCTGGTGTCACTGTCGTCGTCTTCTTGGGGAGCGGTGCGTCCGACGTCAGATCTCCAACGCCCACCTTCCTCTCCCACCATCGTCCCACGGCTCCGATGCCGATGGAGGGGGCAGGGGGTTCAAAGATCCGGAATGCCGTTCCCTCCAGCACACACAGCATACGTCTCCACTTGCGATCCCGCGATAGGACTCCTGGGGAAGAAAATTCGACTTTTCGCGGGAGAACAGCGGAGATAATGATATCGTTGCTGTATGTCGGTAAACGTTCCTTGCCTTCTTCGTCTCGCGGGAACACTTTCGGTACGAATCTGGTTGGTATCTCGAGAGATGGATATGGAGGTGGTTCGGTGGCTTCGGTAAACGTAGGGAGGGAACGACGACGTTGTATCCGCGAGCCGTCAGGAAGCACATTGACCTCGGTGGGGACTGCCGAAGAAACCGAATCGGTGGCTTTCCCCTTACCCTTTGTTTCTTCGTCGATAATCGAAAGGTCCCGGCGCTGATTGGATAACAAGTTGACCATACTCTTGGAAGTTTGGTGGTATAAAAGTGCGGGACGTTCCTTCGGAGGGAGTGATATTCGTTTTTTGTTCGGGCTAGAGGGTGTCCAGTTCACAGAATCCGACCGCGTGGGGTGAAGCGAGAAGTAGTCCTGCGGGGGTTTGAAAACCGGTGTCTTGTCCGCGTCCATAACGCAAGACGGTGTGCTGGGGCCGGGACGCTGGTCCTCAGGAGAAACGTTTGCACTGACATACGTACTAGAACCCTCCTCCCTCTCCGTGGTTGCGTCGTCGTCGTCGTCTTCGGATACGGGGGACGACGTAATTGGCACGTGGTCATCGTCATTATCATCTTCGTCGTCATCGGAGCCATCGCCATCACCATCGTTAGTGCCATCCATAGCGAGTGCCGGAACGCTGCGCAATCGACCATGACTTGCATTACTCCTAAGACTTGGAGCCGGGGAAGAGGATCGGCGGGCTACGGAGGCCGGCGGTAGAGGGCGAACAGCAGTCGGGAAATGACGACCGATATGAGCTGGGGAAAGTCGAACGCTTCCATCTTCGCTGTTCATTGTGAACGCAGGGGGTGGTAACGACGAAAGTCGCAAAAGAGCCACTCTTCTTGGTGGGAGAACGGTCGGGCTGATATCAGCCGATGTGAGCGCGGGGGAATTGGTGGCTTCATGGTAGTTTGGTGGTTCTTGGGACATGGGGCTGCGGGAAGGAGGAGTAGGGGTTCGATCGGAGGTTGAGTTCGGAACCTCATTTACATCCGTAGGTGGCCGTTGCACATATTTGAAGAGGTTCGGATCAATGGACTCGCCAAGGTCCGGGAGACCCTCTATTTTTGGAGCCTGCGAGAGCAGGTTAGTGGTTGATGACCACCCGATCCCAGACAAGTTCGGGGACGAGGCGTTGGTCACCTGGTAGGGCAAACGGTGCTCAGACACATTGGCAAGCTTAAGGTTCCCCAGAGGATTCGTGAGAGGAGATATCGTCTCAATACCCCGCTCCATGCGTTTGTTGGAGGGCGAGCGGAGGATATCGAAACTGACACTGCGACCGATAGCGAGTGACGTAGGTGAAGTCAAAATGTTTGGAGATCGTTGGGCGTGGCTGATCGTCTCGGGAGGTAATCGGGTATTTCCTGCCGAGGACTGCTGGGGGGGATCGCCTGGTTGGCCACTCCGGTCTCCGCCCGCTAAGCCAAGACTACAGGATCCGGTGCTAGGTGCGCCACCATTTAGAGGTGAAGATCCCGACCGCGGGCTTCGAGATACCGAACTCGAGGTTTCGTCTTGCTCTTGGGAAAAATCGGAAATTGGGAGTGCGGGTTGCGAGAGATACGGCTTCGGCTGACCGTCCCGACCGTTATTATTATATGGGCATGTATCTGAGTTATTCTTCCTGCGCATTGCGAAATTGGATAGATTCTTGAGGAACCTGGACGCTTTGGCCTACCGATCGAGAGTTACCGAGGTCAAGCGAATATTGGAGTAGGGACGGGGCACCGATAGCGTACCTGGAGCAGGGAAGGACTCGTGCGGACGTCTGTCGCGGGGCGGCTGGTATCGGAACGACCAGCACTTGACGCCGCGCGAGGACGCATTGGGAGGATGAGGAAGGAGGACGGGGAGAGGGGGGATTGCCTGCGGGTGGAACTTGAAAAGACCGGCTAAAGTAAGAATGGCATCACAGGCGACTTGGCTCGCTCCACCATCAAGGGATGCTTTCTGGCCGCTCCTCCCGCCACCTACACCGCCTGTTCTCGACTACTTCATACAGGAAGACCGACCCATGGCCGCTACCACACACGAAAAAGCATATGGAGGCAACCACTATCTCACCTAACATCCCGAAGCCGATCCCCGTCCCGAGGCATGACGAATCACTCGAAATCCTACGCGCCAGGCTCACATACCAAACTCGGAAACGAGGCACCCTCGAAAGCGACTTGATCATGAGCACCTTCGCCAAGGAACATCTCCATTCTCTCACCCAAGAGGAACTCCTCGAGTTAGACCAGGTAATGTACCCTGAAACGGACCACGCACCTCCCGGTCGCTCGACACAGCAAAACTGATTGGAATTGAACACAGCTGCTTGATGAACCCGATTGGGACGTGTACTATTGGTGTACAGAAGGAAAGGCGCCTCCCGAGCGTTGGACCAATTCACCGATTCTCGCAAAGCTTAAAATTCATGCCCGTAACGAGGGTAAGGCTGTCCGTCGCATGCCCGACCTCGATCCACCGCAGCGTTCTTCGTAAAATGGACATGGGGGTGTATAATAAACCAACAGCTTTCTAAGGTACTACCATAAATCCGATCATTCCTGAGCCGGGAACCTCAATACACAATCCTCCTTATCTCTCGCGTGACCTCGCCAGCTACAGCGCATCCAGCCGCTTTTGGTACCTCCTGAGCAGCAGCCGCTCGACCCAACCACCCTTAGGGTACAGCTTCTCCCATTGATTATGCAGATGGACGGAAAAGACGTTCTGGAGTGCTTGGTCTAAGCTTCCACCGTCCTTGGTGTGGAAGCTCATCGTCTGACCGCGGTCGGGAACGAATGGGTCTGGTAGGCGATTGTCCAACCGACACGAGCGTCCGTCCGTGAAGCAGAAGGGTAGGATTTTGAAAGGGGGGACACCTCCAGCGACGAGTCTCCGCCATAGCCTATGATAGAGGATCGAACCCCAGTCGGTCGATCCTGGCCTGGGAGCCGTCGAAGTGTGCATGATATGAAACGCTTCGCACAGATATGGCGAATGCTGCCTAAAACGCATCATCGCGCCATTCAAGGGTTGATAGGCCTTATCTGCGTGGACGCGAAGTCTCCTTGTTTAGCGCAATCTTGGCGAATGAGATAAAAACGAGGATATGACGAACCGTAGCAGTCCCATTGCGTAACGAACTCGTGTTCAAGCAGAGGGGACATATCCCTTGTCAGAAGAGAATCCATATCGACCCAGACCCCTCCATACTGCCACAAGAGCAGCAACCGGATAAGGTCCCCATCCACCCAAGCTTTCTTATCGTTCATGTGGAGCATCGGGCTGTCCTCCAACGTCGTCCCTCTCGAAAGCTCCTTGATGTCCGCGACCCTCAGCTCGAACGCGTCAGGGAACTTCTTCAGCCACATCTGCAACACCTGGTTCCCGCTAAGGTCACCGTTGGACCACAGGATGAGTTTCGTCCGCTGAATGTCCTGAGTCGCGAAGTACGACTTGAGCATCCACTCCTGCTTCTCCGTGAACGGCGCGAGGTCGACCCTCCAATACGTGTGGTAGTTGACCCTTCCACCATCCTCGACCAGCCCATCCCAGTCAGAGTCAGAGGGTTTGATCGTCCCCGCAAAATCGTAACAATCCATCCCCATCCTCATCGCCAAGCCCGAATGTACTTCCGTCCTCCTCCTCCCGTACAGGTTTTCGGTCACGTTGTATAGCCTTGAAACATAAGCGGGGTCGAAACAGCCCTTGAGCGGTGTGATGGGCTCGAGTTCGCTCTTCACCCACGCCCGCTCGTAAAACGACAACTCGAAATGTGGTTCGTACATCGTGTATCCGGCAATCAGGAGGATGATGGTAACTGGAATTACGACCTTGAGCAAGGTGACCAGTCTGCGCGGTGCGACGCCCCCTTGTAAGCCATGGTACCTGCTGGTCAACCGACGAGTAGATATCGGTTGTGGGAGGTGAGAGGAAGAAGAAACGTGAGTTCTTTCCGTTGACCGGAGACGAGGGTTGGAACCATACATGGGTAACCGACTGTTTGATGGCATTCTGTTGACCCCGGCTGATCGGTGGTCGTCTTGAAATAAGTAGTACTGCGGAACGTCGCGTGTTCCAACACGCAGGCAAGCGCAGCAGAAAATCTCAAGGATGACGACAAGAGTGTATAGTCGAGACTGCCTATTACGGTACTTTACGGCTACGTGCGACGCTGGAAGGGGTTAGAAGAGGTTACTATAGGTGACAGAACAGAGAAAGCTACTCAAACAATTCGTTGGCACAAGGAAAGCTGGGAATAAGCAGAGTGAAAGCGCGACGGTTCGAGGAAAATATATCAACAAAAAGAATACCCTTTCAGACCACACGTTGACCGCTAGGACAATTTCAGCACCCTCGGACCATTCCTCGGGTCGTCCGCCCACACATCATCACCTGCCCCCCGTCACACACACCACACCGAACTACGCGCCCCCCACACAGCACACCACACTCCGCGCACAAAATGAAAGTATACCCCGAGTTTAACGAGAGACAGAAACCGCACCACGATAAGCGGGGTTCTGGTTCTGCGGTGGTGCCCTGGTCGTCTGGGGATTCACCGGCCCGCCATTGGAACGCTGGTGTTGCTGTGGTTGTGGATGTGGTACGGGAGCGGGTGCTTGCTGACGTTGGCGTTCCTCGGTTCCAGACGTAACCACATCGCCATTACCTCCCGGAGCGACGTAAAGGGCACGATCGATGTGTTGAGGGATGGGGGCAATCTCCGTCCCAAGCTCTTGCTCGATACGGTAGAGGTTGAAACGGTCTTCGTAAGTCACCAGGTTGATGGCGACACCCAAATGTCCGAACCGACCGGAACGACCGATACGGTGAAGATATGTTTCCGAATTCTTGGGGAAATCAAAGTTGATGACGACGTTAACCGCTTGAATATCAATACCACGAGTGAGGAGGTCAGAGCACACGAGGTTTCGACACACGCCGTTACGGAAGTCGTGGAAGACGCGGTTACGGTGTGACTGTAGCATTTTCGCGTGGGAGTAGAAACAAGAATATCCAAGCTCAGTAATCTTCTTTGCGAGGAGTTCGACCCGATTTGTCGAGTTGCAGAAGATAATTGATTGGTTGATTTGCAACTAACCCCGACGTGTCAACAAAGGATTGACGATCGGTAACGACTATCCCACTGACCTTGGAGAAGAGGGTGTTAAGACAATGGACTTTCTGACGTTCCTCGACGAAAGCATAATATTGCGTAACTCCGCGGAGGGTCAGTTCGTCCATTAAGTTGATCTCATGGGGGGATTTCATGTGTTTGTCCTGGATCCACCTTATCAGCCTCGAATTAGGGTTCAAAAGGTGGGAGGACTACCTTGAAATCCTTCACGATCATTGGGAAGGTCGCGCTGAAAAGCATGACCTGTCTCTCCTTTGGCAAGTAGGAGAGGAGTTGCTCCATTACCGGAGCAAATTCCGGGGAAAGTAGTTTGTCGGCTTCGTCCATGACGAAAACGGGACACTCGCTGAAGTCGGCGACGCCCTTACCGGCAAGGTCTAGGATGCGTCCGGGTGTACCGACCAAAACGTGAACGTTCTCGCTGAGACGCATGATATCGTCTTTGAGGGTCGTGCCGCCGGTGGTAACCATGACCTGGGTACCCATGTGTTTTCCGAGCACTTTGCATACCTGGGACGTCTGGAGGGCGAGTTCTCTAGTGGGGACAAGGAGGAGGGCTTGGACCTTTGGTTTCTTGACGTCGATTTGTTGGAGGGTGGGGATAACAAAAGCAGCTGTTTTGCCCGTTCCATTCTTTGCACGGGCGAGGATGTCACGTTTGGTGAGAGCGATGGGGATCGCTTCTTCTTGAATAGGCGAGGGTTTTTCGAAACCGGCTTCGAAGATGCCCATGAGTAGTTCTCGTCTAAGGAACATTTCCTCAAACTCCATTCCTTTCGTATTGGTTACGTCTTCTGTTTGAGGCCGTTCATCTTTGGGTGGGGGACGGAGACCGGCTTTCCAGTTATCGTTGTGGCTGGTAAAAGAAAGGTGTTGAGATTTTGTCTCGAGTTCGTGCACGAGAGATCCACCTACGGTGTTGATGAGGATGGTCGCGATTGCTGGGCCATGATGATGATGCTCGGTTGAAGGGGGAAAGTTTATTGGTTGTCGATTGGTAGATTTGGGAGCCGAGAGGAGTTGGGATATAGGTCAAGGCTCAGAGAGAGTTATCAGAGGGTGCGCGCTGGCCACCGAGCGAAGGTTGAGGTCAAGGTTGGAAGGCGTTGAGGTTCACGTTGAGCGACAAGCCACGGCAGAGTCGGAGATCCAAACCCCCCACCAATCTTTTATTTTTCTGCGCATACGTCCAGGCCTGCAAGTTCTATCGGTTCCTCCTTTGCAGCTCTGTACAGTCCTCCTCGACTGCGAATAAAAAGTTTCCTTGTCTGAAAACGAAAGTACAAGTGCCATATCATCACTTTTGCGGGGATCCTCAACAACGCCCTCTCCCCCTTCGATCCGTTTATCTTTCGGCCTTATCATAAACTTCAGCTCCCCCTTGAGCCAGGGAAACCAATAGCACCCAATATTCGCCTCCACCGGCCCCAGTTTGCCTGATTTTTCGAGAGTTGAGAAAAAAAATCCGTGAACGCCGATTATCCCCACGTGACGTAAACGCGTTGACGCATGCGGCCGAGGTCGAAAAGCATGGTCGCCATTCGGAGTGGCACGCGGCGACAATAGTCTTTCTCATTCTCTCCCTCCATCCACTGCTCCCCCATGCCAGATCTCAACGGCGTCCAGGTCACCATCGTCAGCAACGACCAGCCCCTAGAGGAGTACGAAGTGACATATGAAGGCGATACGGTCACTTGTTGGATACCAAGCGAAGCGGGCAAGGTGCGCACGGCCACCTAAATCCTTCCACTTTCAGTCGATCGACTGCGATCGTCTTTCGAAAGGATGTCTGCGAGATGGTGAAGTGCTGACGATGCAATTTGTTTCAGACTTTTGAGATCCGGTGGAGGGTTCAGCCTGGATTACCACTACATAATGTCCATAGGGTTTTCGACTGCTACATGGACGGACGAGGGATGAAGCGAGCACTCGGAAAGCCTGCTCACCGCTCTGGGTCTGTCGCTGGTGTCAGCACTGGTGCCACAACACTCCGCCCGTTCACTTTCTCGACAATACAGCTGACTGGTGCGTCCGGCTCCCGACCTGAGAAGGTTTTTTTTTTCGTCGCCAACGACTCACGGTGTTACAGAGGAGGAAGATGGTCTATCGTCAAAAGCCTCAGCGGATCTCTCTCACCTGGGCACAATCATCGTCAAAGCCCACCGTGCAAGACCTTGGTCAACTTTACCTTACATCGACAAACTCCGAAGCAGTCCTTCAGAACTCCCCGCCGTCAGTGAAAAATCCAAGAAGGCCGCTTCGCACTGTATAAGGTTAGAACTGCCGTCCTTCCGGATCGACGCGTACTGAACTGACTCTCTGCTACCAATCCACCAGCCTCGGTGTGCAGCGGACCCAGAAACCTCGGCCGCGCGCCTACGGCGTCGAGCTCCTCGGCAAATCCCCAGTTGCCACTTTCGTCTTCCGGTATGGATCCAAAGGCAAGTCCCCACGCCCAAACTCCTTCCCCCCCTTGATGAAAATTTAACCACATATCTCGCGCCCACTCAGGCATGCTCCAAGCTCAGGGTATAATTCCCAAACGACGACCCTCGGTGACAACGAACACGTACGACCGCCCATCATCCTCAACAAATGATCCGACAAAGGGCGGGGGGAGGGTGAAGAAGCGCTCGATAACCAAGGAACCTTCCATCATTCGACAGTGTGAGAACGCGATTCACCGGGACGAGGTGACACGGCTCCGGGTAAGGGTCAACGTCTGTTTCTCGAGTTACCCGCCTTTGATTTCTGATCCATTCCGGTTTCTTTGGCCTGAACAGAAACAAGTAAAGGATCTTCAACGCCGACTCAGAGAAGCTGAAAAGGTCAAACAAGAAGATACCAAACCCGTCATCCACGCTCCCCCAGAGGTCATCGACCTCACGCAATGACAGCTTTCGGAACCCGATTCGATCCAAAGTGTACCATATGTTATATCTATATGCAACTTCACCCACCCGATTTTCGGCGTAGTGTACACTAGTCATCACACCTTTAGTAATGGACTCAAACTGGTTTTGTAGACAGCACAGCGGAGTAACAGAGACAACATTTCGATTTCTGAATTATCGTAGTCCGTACAAAAGCGGTGCCATATACATCTGAGGGGCTGGAAACTGAAGTACTGGTTGATTGTCCGATCCAAGGTGCCTTGCGAACGATGCGAGAATGACCTGCGAAACGATATCACTGGAGATGTTTATCAGCGTATGACCGTGTCGACCGGTGAGTGGTGACCAACTTATGCGAGAATTTGTAGAATAAGCCACTTTCCGGTTTCAGAGGAGAAAGACGAGTCAAAGCCGAAGGAAAACACGAAGAAGGATCCAAAGGAGAGGGGGGGTGACGCCGGAGGGGATTAAACGGGTGAGAGTTGTGCAGTTTATGAATCCGGCATAAAACAAGCGCGTCGAGTGACAGTACAAACAAAACTTCGAAACTTCTTCTCAAACTTCTGCGAAACGAGTGAGAGGCCGGACACTATCGAGTCTTCCGTCAAACAAGGGGGTATTCGAGGCAAAATAGGTCATCCCGGGCCCGAGAGAGAACGGATATGGAGTGGTCGGCGCAGAATAAGAGGTGGGTCCTGGTCCACCCGTACCTGCCACCAAGAACTCATTCGTGGGAGCGGTGGTTCCGGGCAACTTGGAATTGTAACCATACGAGGCATTCACCAACGGAGAACGACGAGGGACCTGAAGCGTGGAGGGATCGTCGAACAGAGGGATCTGCGAGACTTTGGGAACCAGAGTATCGCAAGCAGAAGGCATCGACTGGACGAATTCGATCTTGAGGACGTGGTCGACATATACTTGACCGTCGAGGGTCATCTTCGCCTCGTAGGCACTGTCAGCAGTCGCGTACTCCACGGCAACGGTTATGAATCCAGTGGTGGCATCGGAACCAGAAGTCTCAAGAATATCCAGCTTCTTGATGTGCCCAAAGGGCAACAGGAGCGGCTCAAGCTCCGAGGGCTGAGAAAAGAGCAACAAAGACAAGTTCTTAATCAGCAGAGTCGAAGTTACCGCGATGGAAACAGCAAAAGACCGGCCCCCCTTGGGCGGATTTGCAGTCGGGACATTCTCTGGAGGGTTTTCCTTTTCTCCGGGAGAAGCGGGCACGATCGAGGGCGGAAGCGCAGTGCTACGATCACCGCCATCCAAGAAGCCTAAGATGCTCACGTCAGCACTTCTCAGACAACAGGCTGAGGTGACCAGTTGACCTTGAGACCTCTGAACCACAGCCCAGGAGACGTCAATCACATGTCCTCTGCGGATAGCAGATCAGCATGGGTGTCGTGTGACCGAGAAGAACACGCACTTGATCTCGGTACGCGAGAGTGAAGCAAGCGCCAAGCGTGCCTCTGAATGGGTGGACATGACGATAAAGCCGCGTCGGCGCGAGGCGTTGTCGATGGTTGCGAGGATGACGGCATGTGATACTTTGCCGTATCTGGAGAATATCCCCACAAATTCACCCCTAGTCACGCCGTGAGCGACGGGCATGTTCATGACATCACGAACAAGACATACTTGATCAGGTCAAAGGGCAAACCGAGAACGTAGAGGTTGCGCCGTGTATCGGTCTGCCTGTTTGCATTGAGCCGGTTGTTGGCAGGGACGGAGGACGCTATAACGGTGCTTTTCGACGGCTAAACTTGAATATGAAACGCGGAGTTGCCGAAAGGCTTACATGGGCACTCCAGCCACAGTGTATCCCGACATACACAAGGCTTTCCTGAGGGTATGACGTCAACGACGGGCGGACGGACGGATGGTGAGGACCACGCGCACATGTATGCATCTCGCGAGGAAAAGGTGAGCTCCATGGAACGAAGTTTGCCTGCTTCGATACATTCGTCCCATTGGCGGACCTCACCTGCTCAAGAATGGAGGGGTGTGAGAGTCGCCAAGGTGAAACCGGAACTGCATCCCTCACCGATCATGTTCTGAAACAGGTCAAGAATGGTCTGGCGAGTCGCTAAGATCAAAGGTTAGAGCCCGGCCAGACTCTGCGAGAGGCGTAGAGGAACCGGTACCTTGTTCGGCGATGTTCTGAATCTTGATGGAGTAGGTTTCGCGATTGAATCTGAAGAGCGGGTTGTTTGGAGGCACTGTGGGGGATTCACGGATCATCGTGAAAAGAGGCGCGGAAGTAACTAGAGATGGAAAAGCAAGAGAGGGGGAGAGGGGGAATACGTGCGACGAGCTAGCGGTGGGGCTGGCGTATCCAACTGACGGTAGTGGACAAAGGATGAGAAACCAAGTTGAACCAACCGTTCTGGTTTTTATACCGCAACCACCCTCTCCTCGATCCATCACACTTCCTGCCGGCCGCAGAGGTATATTGATTCGAATGCCATCCAGGTCGATTTCGACCCTCGCGCTCCCAAGGTCAACCCTCTTGGCATTGTCACAGGCAGGCTACGAGACGACGGACGAGTTGGCATCGTCGACACCGGAGAATCTGGCCAGAGGTAAAGCCGCTTTCCCCGATCACCGGCGGGGCGGGTCCTAACGGGGCTATTATCGCTTCCTGGAAAACAAATACAGAGCTAGGTATATCCGTCCAGTCGTCTCAACAGATCCTGTCTATTGGCCCTAGACTGCCAGCGACCCAATCCGCAGCAGCTTTGTTGGGTTCCGTCGATGACGTCTTCCGTTGTTGTCTGCCGATTGACAATCTTCTGGACGGCGGCTTGAGACGCGGACACGTTCTCGAGCTGCTGGGCCCTCCAGGGACGCCCAAGACAGCCCTTGTCCTCGAGATCATCAGAGATTTCATTGAGAATCGAGAAGATGTACTGATAATCGGTATCTACTTTCACTTCTCCTGTTCCGTGCTGCCCGTGCTTATCTGTGTAATAGACCCCCAGAACACAATCGCGCCAGGCGTTATCGATGAGAAGCTGCGATGTGAGACAGCCGTCCATTTGTTCTCTCGAGCCGGGGCACAGTGTGACACCGCCGTTTGGATAGCTTCATCGTCCGTTCCAAAGGATTATTCGCGGCATATTCATCTCGTGGCGATATCTCAGGTGGCCGAGTTAATGTCGTTCCTCCACACGTTACCGTCTTACTTGCAAGAGAATCCAAAGGTACTCGGGAACGCATTAATTTCAATCGCCCGAGTTCGGTTCGGATGACGAGACATTTGGATTCCAGATTACCCTCCTCGCGTTGCCTTCATTTTCGTCCTTCTTCCAACTGCCGCCCGCGACAGTGAATGGGAACTCGTGGCGCAACGCGTTGCTAGAGTGCTCGAAACGGATCTTCACCATCGCGTGTACGTCTCGAAACCTCACCATTGTCCTCACGTCACAGCTGTCGACCAAGATGGTCAAGGCGGACGGTTCTGTCGGGAGTTTCGATACCGGCGCGCAGGCAATCATGACGCCGTCATTAGGTAAATCGATTGGAGATTTCTGGGCTGCTAAGCACGCGGTTTCTGATATGCGAACTAGGATTTTCTCATCTGCCGCAATCCAGGGCGTACCGGGTGATGATAGCGCCAAGGTCACGGACCTCAGGGCAAGTCTCTCTCGGCTGTTTCATCAATTCGAGGGGTGTGCGTGTGTGGAGGCGTGCTGACACGGAGCCAGGGTCGTGCGGTTGCTGAGTTCTCCCGTGACTCGGGGGGACCAAGAAGCGGTGCGAGAAGAACGGTTCAAGATGGTGAGTGGTGAGATCGCTCATTGTGCGTATATGGCGGAACTGAATATGATTTATCAAATGGAGGTGGATGGAAACATGCAGATAGTCTGATTCTGATGGAATGTGTGGCCTTCAGGCCTTCTGCCAGCGCCGTTAATGTGTTGCACCATCGAGTAAATTACTGGGGTCCAGTGTGCCATCAGAGTGGACTATGCAATCCATGCTCCAGTCGTGTCCAGATATCATTGGCACGCGCTGTTCCTGGAGAATCTGTTCGTCGAGAGCAAGAGCGACTATGAGATTAGTCAGATGCTTGGTCAGGACAATGTGGTTTGGTGGAGGGTGGCTAACCCAGGAAAGGCCGAGACCGGCCCGTTTTTGCGATATATTCAGTGATGAAAGAGTCGTAATAGCCCTTGCCGTGGCCAAGCCGACCCATTGAGGTGTCAAAGGCGACGCCTAGGGGGGGTGAAGGTCAATCTCCGTTACCGCGACTCGTGTATTCCACCCCGTGGACGCGCTCACCCGGGACGATTACGAGATCGAGCTGCTGATCGGCGTCGAGAGCTAGGGTAGAAGATGTCAGGGTCCAGTGGGGAAGACACGAGAGAGGGGGGCAGACCGTTTGACCGTGGTTCGCCGTTCCTCTCGTGCGGGGGTTCGCGGATACCCCAGAGCCCAGGGGGGAATGAATTGAGGTCAGCCTGGTCGTACACGCGGAGCATGTCCATCCTCGGGTGAGCCGACTGCGAGGCGTCCAGCTTTGGGACGTAAAGGACCTTTCCTGGAATGAAGAACCCTGCGGCTCGTTTCTGGTTGCGAAGAGAAGCAAGAGAACGAACCTGCCGCGAGGATGGCGGAGACCAATGGCGCCGTGTCCAGTTCGCCGCTGGGCATGCTCAGGTAGCAACTGATGCATTTACTCGTCTGAAAGAGCGTCGAGGCAACGACCGCGTCCGTTACCATCTTCGCTGAAGTTGGAATTGAGAACGCAAAATCAATGGGATCTATTTGGGGCGTAGAATTCGCGCACATTGGAGTTGAATTTGGGATTGAGAGAGGGATTTCAAGCTGGCGGAAACGATTTTCCGCAGAGCGCGTTTCTGGCTCCGGACGGCAGCTGTGGCCATGGCTGGCAGGGGATCGGGAACAAGGCGAGGAGGCTGATGATGTCGGAGAATTGATCAGTCTGGGTATTTGTTATTTCGGCAAACCAAAGGCGCCGAGCGCGCGGCGCCCTTGTCGCTCTCGACTTTCTTTCTCTTTGGGATGAAGGAACCGACTTCTCCAGCCGCACCGCTGGCCGCATTCCCTCCGCAGCCAGAGGAGTACCGGTCGCGGGCACCAGAGTTCTACGGATTCGTCGCCTGGTCGTCGACGTATCTGCTCTTTGTCCTCTTCATTCTCTGGGGCTTTCTGCCGGACGAGTGGATCGTATGGAGCGGAGTCACCTGGTATCCTAATCGGTGCGTCGCTCTGTCATCTCTGCCTGCGTCCCATCTCAGATCGAGCACCAGCGAATGGGCGCTGCTCCTCCCGGCGTGGTCGATGGTCCTCGTGTGGCTCACCTACTTCACATACTTCGCTTTGGCCCTATTTGCAACCCCAGGCTTCTCGGACATCTCCACCATCACCGGTGCGTCCAATTCCCTGCTCGCTCTGTCTCCCTCGCTCAGCCGCCCGCCAGATTCCAGGGGCCGTCTCCTCGATCCAGACTCATTTGATTTTGCGGATGCGGGCGCGGCGACGGAGATGCATGACATCCCAATCACATTGGTCAATCGCGCGCTGTACGATCGCGGCTGATTGCGGCAAGAAAGAGATATGTATTTACTGCGTGAGGGTACTATCCTGCGTACACAATGTGATGCAAAAGAGAAAACGGAGGAAATACGCGAACCAAAGAAGGAGCCCCCAGATAGATGATCTCAAGACAGAGATATAGATAGATATACGATGCTCGTCATCCCGCTTTCAACGGCGTGCTGGCCCGGGCAGTCCTCGCCACTGTTTCAGCGTCAGCGATCATCGCAAGCGCAACATATCGACAATTCCTTACATGGCGTGGATGATATGGGTGGCTGTCACCCCCCTCGTATGTTGATTCCCCGCTCGAGTAGCCGCAGTCCCACGCCAACGATGATGGGGTTGAGGGTGATAGTGGCACAGACAGCGTCGGGAAGCTGTCTTCTCCATCGCTTTCCGAGTCGCTCGACTTGTTGTTCCATGCGATCGTGGTTCGTGATGTAAGACTCTGCGGAACCCACTTGAGCATCACCGGCACTTGGTTCGCCTGTCGGACATCGGAAACCAGTGGCGTCTCGAATCCGACAGTGTATTCCAGAGTCTTGCCCGTCGTCTCTGTCGTCGGGTTGATCCCGTGTGTCCGAAGGTGTCTCTTTGCGTTGGAGCGCACGGCGAATGATTTATTGCACGACTCGACTGGGCAGCGATAAGCTATCATTTTTCTTTATTAGCCCAAGCACACAATCAAGACCGATGTTGTCACCCTTACGTTTCATCCCGGAATGGCTATTCATGTGCGTCGCCAGACCACTTGGACGTGGGAACCACTTTTCGCAGACGTTGCATTGGTGCATCTTGGACCGTTTGCTCGACGGGTTCGGCTTCTTCAACGTGATACGACCCCCGCGCTTTTGCCCATTGGTTGATCTCGGCGCTGGGGACGGGCTGCGCTGAGCAGAGTAGGAATCTAGTTTTCGTTTCCACGCTTAGCCTTCCCTTCCGTCACTGCGAATGCGAACCGTTTCCTTACCGTCATCAGAACCATCCTTGACCGAATCCGGCGAACCGAACTGGGTCTCCCGTCGAGGCTCGAAGAAGATCGAGTCCGATCCGACCTCGTCGCCCGTGACCGGCGTGTGGCTGCAGTGGGAAGTGACATAGCCAGACTGCGTGGTCCCCTGCTGGCTCGGCAGCGAGTGTGTGCTCTGTGTATCTGAGCCCGGAGATGTGGTGTGAGTCTGTGGGATGGAGACGAGTTGAGAATACTGCGTACCTTCATCTCGAGCGGCGGCATCAGCACCCTCGTAGGTACCAGATCCGCCCAAAGACGCGAAGGCAGGGTAAACGTAGGGAGACGTATAGTAGCCCTGGCCTAGGTCGTAGGTTTCGCGGGGGAGCTGCTGTGGCGTATGTGGGGTGGCGCGCACTTGTTGGCCATAGTACAAATACGCGTTGGACGAGTCGAGTGTCCTCTGGGAGGACTCTGGATACGCCAACTGGGCGGGCTGGTAGACGACGGCATCGACGGGGCCGGCGAGGCCATAGGTCGGATGGGGGACAGACCAATGAGTAGAGTTCCCAGGGTCATGCGCCAATTCATCGTCCAGGGACGGCGGGTTGGCAAAGGGCTGGGGGGTGTAATATTTATCCATCGGGTCTTGTAGACGGAGGATAGGGGGAGAGAGGGTGGAGGGGAGGTGGAGGGGGGGAGGATGTGGGGGAAGTGGGACGACGGAGGACTGGGGAAGAGAATCTACCAAAGGAGGGAGGGTTAAATAAACGGATCGACAATAGACGGGTCCCATTACCTTACATCCACACGACCCGGTCCTCTTCTTGCCCGTTCGCACCTCATCCTGCACTTATCGATGAACGGTGCGAGCGGGAGGCAGGAATCTTGTGATTCATCCGCTCTTGAATCGGATCAACTCACGCTTTGTGCTGCAAAGAGGTCGAGAGGGTGAAATGAAAAGGAGGGATAGAAAAAAAAAGGTTCCGATGAGATCAATGATTGTCTCCCTGCCTCTCCCCCCTGCGCACAAATAGCCGGAGAAGATGCGTCTGCAGAGAAAAAGCTTATCTGCCCCCTCGTCATCCCCCATCTTGCTCCCTCTTTTCGCAATATCAATCTCCAGTGTCTTTCGAAACCCTCGTCTGTCCCCCGATCGGGAAACTCCAATTTGCAAGTCCGCGCATCCGTGTACATTCCTGCCCACCCGCATAAGACGTAATCCGAGTCCTGTTCCCGAGCTATTCGACAAACTACTCAACGATGGGGCTAACTGATGGTCTCTGATCTTTCAATCTTCATGGCACGGGCCCTTTAGTAGTCTCCTCGATCCTTCGCTTGCACCAAATGAAAAAACCGCGCGGGGGTGGGAATCCCACCGAACCCCGTTCTAGACGCAGCCCGTCCTCCATCATCGTCATCTCAACGCCCTTCTCCCCCCAGGCCACGCCGCTTCCTGGCTGCCTCTCTGTTCATCATGATCAGAGATATCATCTCCACCGCCAATTTCATCCTCGGGGTGTCCCTTCAATTCCGTTCCTGCCCTCTTCTTCGGTATCGGCCTAATCCCACTGGATCGCACGTCGACTTTAGCTTCAGATCGTTTCTGATAACTCGCCCGGCGTCCACTGTCACCTGTCGCTGTAGTCTCAGTGCGCCTAATCGGTGTCTACCCGTTCATGTCATAGTCAGCATGACGTTCTCCCTTGCCCCCTCGCTCCGACGTGTGTCACTTACTTTTTTCATCTCAAACCCGTTGTACGACCACCGTTTCACCCACCCTTCTGAAATCGATCCCGTTCTTGCTATTCTCGTCTTGTCATCTTCTATCTCCTCCGGAAAATCTTCTACATCATCCACACTAGTAGAATGATTGGGTGTAATTGGTCCTGCCGATGACGTCGTTGCAGTGCTGGCAAAAGAACTTCCGGGGCCTGGACAATCGATATCGCTCGGCAGCTCGTCAACATCTTGGAAGCTTCCGCACAAATCCGGGCCATCATCCCAAGAATCGATATCATCCCCTTTAATAGTCCATTCCAATTCCTTGCGGTCTAGATCGACTTCGTCCTTTCGTTTCGAAGTCTTGCCTCGATGACGTCGGCCTTCGACCGGGCTAGATAGCAGTTCGGCATCAAAGTCGTCATCGTCCTCCTGTTCAACGCCTGATTTTGACCTTCTTGGATGACGATGAGGTGTTGATACCTCGGGCGTTTCGAATCTATAGGAAGAACGCGTCGGAGAAATGTACCCATCCTCTTGCCCGGTGTCACGAGGTTCCGATTCGTCCCCGTCCAATGTCAGGTCGATCATTTCAACAACTCCGCTCCGCTTGGTCATGCCCAATACGGTACCTGATGGGCCGCCCGCCACCTGCCCAGCCCTCGGCGAAGTTTTTCGGGGTCCGGAGAAAAACTTGCTCGTGACGACCCTCTCCTCTTCCCGAGGCTCGTGGTTCTCGTTCGATTTTCTTCTCTTCTTGGCGTTGGCATCCATCTCCAGTGCATCCGATAACGTGCGCTTTCCGCTCGCCTGTCCGGCTGTCGTCATCAACTTTTTCCCAGATGACTGGATCTGTCTGCCACCGGAAGGCCCAGGTGTCGGTGTCTTTGGATTAGGCTCTAGATGAATGGGGGAAACCATGTAGTTAGGGGCGATGTCGAATGCGTTCAGCAATATACTCACGGAAGAAGTCGTGTAATGTGGTTTTTGGCGCCGCCTGTTTCATCATGGACCTCTCAGACGTCACAGGGGCGCAGCCATTCAATAGCAGGGGCAGTGGCTTCAGCATACGTGGAACGTAGGAAGGATTGATGTCAACGATAGGAAGGAGAGATATCGGACAAATTTCCCCGGTCGCGACCCTTTTCGCCAGCGAAGGTTCCAACTCCCTTTAATTCAACACCCGCAAGATATCCAGGTGAGCGAGACCCTCCCACGGGAGCGTGGTGACGGGGAAAACGTACCTTCCGACGGACTCCCTCATTTCTCCGTCCAGGTTTTCCCCATCTGGAAGTTCAATAAGGTGGACCAATCGCTCGGTTCTTGGATCGTATACGCGCTGATGCAAGAAGACCTTGTCAACCACTCTGAAAGAATTCAGGTAGTCCGGTGGAACCTCCTTCTTTCCTTCCAGCATGACCGCTCGTATCACCTCCTCCACTGTCTTGTATTTCCGTAACAGAGACCAGGCAGTCTTCAAGCCTACACCTGGAATGCTTGGCAGATAATCGCAACCGCTCAAGATGGCCATGGCACGGAATTGTACGTCTGACCATCCGATAAGAGAGATGCCTCCTTCCGCGGCGGTGACGGAACCAAAGTCCGAGCGTGAGATGGAAGTAACGGTAGCAGCAGCAGAGTCTAGCTTGAACAGAACGTTCTGGCAACCGAAAACCAAGAGGTCCGAATCTTCAGTGAGGATTCCGTCAACTATACCAACCCGTTCGAGGTACGCGAGTTGTGCGTCCGCCTCGTATGGGGCTACGACATACTGTATCCCCTCTGCACGCAACGCCTACCAAAAGCAGACAAACGTGTCAGAACAGATAAGCGGAGAAACCTCGAGAGCGACCTTGATAAACTGATATGCCATCTCTGTAGTCACGTCCACGCATTTTACGTAGTATTCCCTAGCCTGTGCATGTTTCCCCACTGCGGCCAACTTGTTTGCCTGGACCAAGTTTTCGTCTCTTCTCTTCTTCCGTTCGGACTCCGTCCCTTTCTTTGCCGGTAGGGGTCCTCCGTCGAAAACGATGTACGGTATGATCTTGTGGTGCCGAAGCAGCCGGACGCGGTGCATCGAGTATTCAACGTATCTGCTCATCGAACCATACATCGGCCGTTCGTCAGGATCCAGGACGCGGAAGGGAGCGCTACGTACTTGGTTGTCCTCTTCCCAGTGGCCACTTCCGGGGCACACGCATATACGCCCTTATGCAGCCAAACATATGCGTCAACGGCGATCGTCTTGCCGGCGAACTCTGACAAGTGCTTATTCTTGTGGATTGGCTTGAGGAGGGGGAGCAGACCGGAGATACCCATGGCAGAACGAAGTGGAGGAGTCGTCTAGGTGGGTCTCAGGGGAGAGGAAATAACCATCCAAGATAGCCCTTTTTGAGAGGCGAAGGGGACAAAGACCGATAGGTGGCGCGGTCACGTGAGCTCCTTTGCCCTTTGCGAGGGACGCGTCTCTCGATCGCGTTTCATAAACCCCCTGTGAGGTGGTCGGACCAGGACAGTACGAAGTAATCTTCGAGTGTCTGAATCGCAAAAGCGAGGAAACATTGGCTCTTTTGGATTGAGCTCACCATAATAAGAGCGAGTCGTTCGATTGCTGATTATGTATTAAGATACCTCAAAGACCGCGAATAACGATAAAGCATAGATACTACAAAGCAACGGTTTTCCGAGTCCATAGCTAACTACTAGGGACCCATCGCAACCGCCTAATGACAAACGGACCACAGATCATTCCTCGAGTTTACGTAGCCCGATGGAGTGAAACAGTACATTTCGTTGAAAATGGAAAGCCGACCTTGACTAATTGAATAATTTATGTGTGTAAGAGAATGGAAAGGAGAGTGGGCGCTGTTGAGTAAGAGATGGGTCCGCAAGCAAGTAATGGAGATCAAAGAAAATAAGAAGGGAAAAGATAAAATCAAGCCGACACTGGTGGTTCATGTTGAAGTCCTGCGGCCTCGACAACGGGTTCGCGGTACTTGTCGAAGTATGCCGCACAGTTGTCCGCCAAGCTCTGTGTGATCAACAGGGCACACAAGGGCAAAACAGCCACAACACCCTCGGTGAACAACCTGAAGGTGGTAAAAGCGATACTGGAAAACGGTCTACATCAGAAAATAAATCGAGAAATGAGAGGGAACAAAAACACACGCTATCTTTATCAGGTTCTCATACTTGTCCCCCTCAAGGCCGGTAGAAATCCTCGGTATCCTGACCAAAGTCCAGATCATCATGCCGATCACCTCGTAGCTCCATCGGAGTCCGCCGAAGAGGCCGGCGATAGGGGTGAGAGCAGCGTCGACCGCCATATTCTTGGTGAAGGGATCGTTGGAATGCACGAGCGGCCAGAAAACAAGTCCGGAACCAAGGGTGGCAGCGGACACAACGGCCCCAACCACGACGGCGCAAAACAGCGCTAAATCTCGAAACGCCCTGATAAGCCTTCCGTTCGCCATATGGATATTGATGACTTCGTTCCTCGCCTTCGCGAAGGTCATGAACGATTGGTTGGTAAAGTACATCGGCCCGAGGATAATACTGCCGAAGATGCTGGCGTAGATGCCTCTTTCGAACACTTCCAATCGTTCATTGTAGGGGGAACCAATGAACACCAGCCCGTGCAGACAAAACATGAGCGTCGTGATAGTGAACGCTGCAGTGTATAGGGCCGTAAGGAAGAAGGTCTTGACCCGAGATGCAGGTCGGAATTCGGAAGGAGTGGATCGGGGGTTGGCGGCTTCGAGGTCAACAGTATCGTATGTGGGAAGGGGGACATCCTCCACGACCTCGGGGATGGACAATTTCTTGAGATCGGAGGACTCGAGAGTGGGATTAACACTCATGACGGCCTGCGGTGGTGTGTGAGGGGGTGGTTTGCGGGGGATGGATGGAAGTCTTGAAAAGCGGTCGAGAAGGCGCAGAATCAAATAAATAACCACCGGAGCGGTCTCAATTCTTTGCGCACAATGATCGGATCAATTCCCCACTTCTTGGTGATCCTCACAGCCGACGCCAATTCCACCCGGTTCTTAGATCTGACAACCGTGGCAGAGTCGGGATTGCGAGGTTTCCACAGTGGGTCCATGCATTGGTCACGATGAAGAATGGAAACGGACCCGAGATGAGTTGAGTATCGTCATACATTGAAACTATTTACTTCCCAACCGCACACACTGCATGCTCCTCATCAGCAATCTGCTTACCGAGCAACCGAGTCGGGATCGGGTAGACGGCTTTGGATGGAGACATCAACGTTTTGACTCAAAATCGACCCGAAGCCCGCTCCGAAACCGAGCCGGTCGCCTTCTCATCGAGTAACCGAGGGGGTGATATTGCCGATGCTGGCCCTCTCAGCCGCGAACTTCTGGCGGGCAGCTTCCGCCTCTTCGGACGGGACGAGGACAAAGTCGTGTTGGAGGAGCTTGAAAGTGTTACCCTGAGGGAACCCTCTGCGCCGTGCTTCTTCCTCGTTATCGATATCCTTCAGATCCTGTACCATGGTCAGGATCAAATCACAACCACTAAGGGGAAGGATATATACCACGACCAAAGAGTTTTTGACCCCAAAGACGGCATCACTCGAGAGCCACTTATCGCCTCGGGCATAAAGGGCAGTGACCAATTTTCTATAACCGGGGGCCTCGATCGAAACATGGAGGTGGTTCGGCCTCATGTTATGACGATTGAGGTGAAGAAGTAGTTCCCCAACAGGGCCCTATCGCACGAGATCAGAAGCGCAGGTTGAAATCAGGGTGGGATCACCGTACATCTCCTGGGATCGCATATGCCACGGGTACAACAGCTCTATACCCGTAACGACCCTGGTCGTCACTCCGCAGCTTTCCTCTGCAATCAGGTCTGGTCCTGTTTGAATACTGGGTGTCGTAGAACCCTTTGGCCCCTTATCATCAGCAATGCGGATGCAGTATACCATACAAGGCAGCACCTTCAGAATCGGTCTCCCAGGTTTCGATGGAAGCATTTGGTACGGGCTTCCCCTGGGTATCCAAGACACGACCTTCGACATACATATATTCTCCTTTCCCTTCAGAGGCAATGGAATCCCCAGTGCTGACTAAGAGTCGGATGAGAATAGACGCTCGTGGATGGCAAGATGCGACCATACCATCTGGTGCGTCTTCCGTCAAGAACGGGCCCAGGACTGAGCTGGCTGTTCCTCCGGAGACCGTGGGGTTGTTTAGTCCATCTACGAGAGCAGATACCCCGAGTACATCGGAGAGGAGGATGAATTCTTGTCTAATCGGGGTGCAGGTCTGACCGGTGCGAGTGAGAAAGTCGATGGCAGTCATCCACTCCCCTGTGGTAAGACTTCGGAAGTTTAGTGTTTACGTTCTTCAATCACATAAGATATACTCTATCTGTCCTACCTGGTCTCTTCGACAAACTGGTGAAGGTGGGTGATCAAACGAGAGAAAACGAACTTGGTTCGCCTGTATCAAGTGTCCGGTTAGAGATATCGTCGATACAGAACTCTGACAATATATGCTCACGGATTCTCGGACAACTGGGTCAATCTCAACGAGTTCTCCGTGATGGTCTCTGGGCTCTCCGGCCACTGCGTATAAAGTTAGTTCCTCGTGCCGATGATGTCACCGTCAAAGCACTCATACAGGCAGGTGCATGTTGGGTGCGGGGATTCCATTGTACTGGGGGGCATTTGCAGATTCGTTCTGAGACATATCTTGAGGATGGTGGTCGTAGTGAACAACGAGAGGTGTCTTTATCTGAACGGCATTGGACTATGCCCGGATCTTAGGGTCAGCTGGGAACGGGTCGCGTGAATTTGGAACGTCGGCGTCTCCCGGCGGTTCCTCTGGCGCAGCTTCGACATGTTCCTCTCCTCTCTGGTATTTTTGTTCTCGCATCACCGCAGTTCGTTCTATGTGTAATACATAGTTTCAATTGTTTTGCCCCCCCGGTTCTCTTCATCTGACTGAGTGGGAGAGGGGGGATAGGAAGATAAGATAACGGAATAGCGATGATGTACTGTAGACCGACAAGACCGGTGTGTAAAAGCATTTTCTCCGGGTGTCATATAGGGACCGCCACGTCTCTACAGAATGACCAGGCTTCGAGTTTCACCAAAAAGAAAAAAAGATTTACTGTAGACTGATGTAGCGGGAGTGGGGAGATGCGCGATCATCGCGACCCGGTTCGTCATACATTTGTTGTACATATGGAGGTACAGGCCTAGGGTACAGGTATTGATGGTATAGATATTGTTCTATAATTCAAGCCACTGTTTGTGTCGCTTTACCAGCTCTTCGATGATATCCTCTTCAATCTCTTTTTCTGGATTCTTCTCCAAGTCAATGCGTACCCATGACTCTGCAAACGGTGGCGCAGAGGGATCGGTGGCGTGTGTCCTGTATACAAACGCGACCTCGAACTTTCTTCGGTGAAGTTCGTTAGCGACGACAACGCTGTGGCCGTATCTCTCCAAGGCAGCTTGAGCCTTGGGGATGAGCAATCCATCGTCCGTCTCCAGCTGGGATCGGACAACGAGTCAGCAACGGATGTTGCACTGTACCATTGGCCAATCACCTTGAAAGACACGACAAAACCCTTCCGGGTCCACTCGGCCACCATGGGCTTCAAGATCTTTGGCACTTGGTCCATTTCTATGTGTAGGCTTCCCTTTCCCGACTGAATCTTGTGGACTGACTACGACAAGGTCACCAAAGTGAACAAGGCATAACCAAAAGAGAAGACATACCATCTTCTGTCTTGGCAAAAAGAAATCACTAACGGCCGCGGCCAGGTAGTACATTGCATCCTTCCCAAGAACAGACAACTCCTGACTGACGGCCCTCAGCAACCACAAATAATCGTTCACCGTCACGAAAGTCAGCGTCAGCATCGTTCCAGCCTTTTGCACCGACTTGTACGTCTTCAGAACCTGGAGTAAGTGTTCCCGCTTGGGCGGTGTGACGGAGATCGAAGGAACAGCAGTTGAACCTTCTGGAGGTTCGTCTATCTCAAGTAGGTCCAAGAACGGGTTCGTAGAGTGGGAATAGTGTCTGCTGAACGGCTGGAGACTGAACTGCCTGTGCATGAATATCACGGCATAACCAGCCTTGAGGAAGTACTCTGCGGATGTTGCGCCTCGAGTTCCTGAAGCGTCCACGGTGAGATAAAGGGTGCCAGGGTAAGATGAGCCTTGCTTACCAGCGCTGAAGTTATCCAAGAACCGGACACTAGGTGTATCGAAGTTCGAAGGAGGGACACGCCATTCGGATGTCAATCAAAGTGATCGTCGAAGACGATAACAAGCCGGTCCGCTTACACATTGAGTTCCAGAGGAACAGTTGTTCCTCCGCTCTACGACACACCAGACCGGAGTCAGTGCACCCGACTCACAGCGAAGTGCAATAAGGACACGCACCGTCACCAAAACGACCTTCCTCCGGCGTTCTTGTTGTTGCTTCAAAAACACCCGAACGGAGTCCACGTCTTGCTCAATCGTTGATGGCGGCGGTTGGGTCTCAAAGTACGCCTCGGCAGAAAAGGTCGTCGGTGAAGATACCATCCTATCCGTGTGTGCGTTGTCGTGGGTTTTCGGGATGAAGAGGGGATCGGAACGGGCAGCGTCGGTAGAATAAAGCCGTTCCGTGATCTGCGGAACAGCGTCGCAACATGATTAATCCGCAGTGAGTACAATGTAAATAATGAATGTGACAAGATGATACAAGTAGAGTGATACAAGAAAGCAATGTGCAACGGGGCGTTGCAGATAGCGAGCAGGGAATGGGAGAGAAATGTCAGAGAGGATGGGGATGGCTGAAGGAGAGTCCACAGGAAGTGTTGAAACATATACTCAGGAGCTGGAGAACGTAGCCAGCCACTCATCAATATTCCTCCAAACCTCTTCCCTCACTTTCTCGTCCCACCAGCCCATCATAAGAATATCATGCACGGCGTCCTTGGCCCCAATCATCTTCACCTCAACCCCATCGTGTTCCATCGCACCGACCAGTTTCAAAACCTCAGTTTCCAGCCGTTCCGCATCCCCAAGCACGACGCACGTCCTAGCGAAGCCCTCAAACAATGCAAGCTTCCTCGGGTTGACGGTTGTGACTTGGCGAAGGAGAGGCAAGTTGACATCGGAGTGACAGTAGGACGGGACGAGCAAAGGGCCCTGCGGCCGCCTCAACAACGATGCGGGAATCTTTGGCGTAACATTTGGCGTGCCGTTCGGGGTCGAGATGCCGGAGGCGGGCAAGCTACTGGGGTGAGCCGAGCTCGGCGAGTACGTAGGGTCGTCGGTGATAATGATTGGGATGCCTTCAGCTTCAGTTCGTGGTCGAGCTTCAGCCTCGGCCTTGATTTGCTCGAAATGGGCAAGAGCATATTCGTTGGTGCGGACTCCGACCTTGGAAGCGATCTTTTCAAATTCTTCGTCACCGTAGGCCTCGCGAAGTACCCGTTCGCTAGCGGGGGAGATGTACGGAGAGTGTATCATCTCCGTTGGGTGGTGGCCAAGGAGGGTGCGGAGAAGTAGTGCCCTGGGTTCGGGGGTGTCGACAAGATAATCTGTACTCTCGTGAGGGCGGGGAATATATGATGTTGTTGTGAATGGAAAGGCATGGGCTACCGTAGGTGGTCAGAACACATCACGACGAAATCTAGAGGAAGACGTACAAGGATCGCAAGACGGCTTGAAGCGCACATTCAATGGGTCAGTCACGAGCAACAGGGATGGTAGGATGAACGTACCGAGAGGAGCAAGAGGCCATCGGGTGGAGGCAGCAAGTTTTCGTCGCGCAACCACCGAGCAGTACTCAGAACGAGATTTCCGCCAGAGCTGTCTCCCATGAGAATGATCCTGCAGCCCTTGGGTCTACCATTCGCCGAACACTTTCCTAATCGAAGGGTCATTATTGGAAGGTCTTGGCCGCAGCACAATGTATACACTTGCCATATTTCTTCACGATGTGATGGTAAACGGCCGCTGCGTCTTGGACGGCCGCCGGGAAATGGCCCTGATGCAATAGTCTATATTCAACGGCTGCACGGCAATAAGCGGGTCCGCGTGAGTGAAATCGCGGTGAACAGTCTGAAAAGTGTATGACATACAATAGATCTCAGTGAACCGACCATCCTGGATAGCCGCCCGGGACAAGGATGAGCGATCTGTTTCATGAGCGAACGGCCAAGACACGGGTTCCACGCACCTCCATTAACCTGCGTGGGATCTTGCTGGTTGGAGATTTCTCATCCGCGGACATGTGGCAATATCCGCCGCCGTGCATGAATATACCAATCATGGGGATATCACCCACGGCTTCGAGGTCAATGACCGGAGAGTGAGGTAAACTAGAGCTTGATGCGCTTGTTACTCGGTAACCCTGCTTTCGTAAGAGGGTGGCTTGTGACGAATAGATACTTGAGTGTATGCGCAGCTGGAGAACAAAGGTGACGTACTTTGGGTCGAGCTGAAGCCACCAGTCAATTTTTTTGGGTGCTTTGGCCACACGAACGTCCCAACCCTGATGCAGGGGACTTCAAGGTCGTCCACGATACCCTTCTGGAGTTCTTTGGGCAAGGGGTCAATCCACTGGAACCGAGTTTCCTTGAGAGAAGATTTCTTGGGCTCTTTGGTGTGGTCTCGAACTCCCCAGACAACACCGGCCATCTCTGTGACTTTATGGACGCGGCGAGTAAAACGGACGGCGACGATTTGCTTTATAGACCAGGATTCTCTAGGTCTTGAAGACCGGGGCATGAGGAGATAGTAGGTGACCCATATCGGGACGAGGAGGAGAGTGGTGGTGAGACGTTGGGCTACGTATAGTGTCTTCCAGGGCTCGTGTGCGAAAGGTAGATGGCTGGCATGGGGATGTGGAGGCATTAAGGAGAGTTTTCCAGACGTGGTAGGATCCACAAAGTATATATATCTCTTGAGCCAACGGTGGCAAGATGGCTTGATGACATCAGCGGTCCCACAGTCAGCCGGATGACCAATCGCCAAGCTGGCTCGTCCTCTTGTGGCCGCAGCAGTGAGGCGACATGTATAGCAGGGAAGATTATAAATTATAAGTACGACCATGTGTACAATCCACCCGCTATGGAACCCATGTTACCCATCCGAACCTAGAATATTACTACCGATATACAACCAACAAGCAAAGCAAGCCATAGCGATGAAAACGAAAGGGGCAACCCCGGTGACCCAGATCCTTCAATGGCGATCGTCTGGACGAATCCGTCTCCGCACACATCCACCGCAATGTGGGCGGCATGCGCGTAAGCGTCAGCCAGCGTGCTCCGAACACCATCGTCGTTAAGTCCACCGTTCCCCGAGATTGCTGATAGGTAGAGGTTCATAAGACTCTTGGTACACGACGAGCAGCTTGGCTGGGTGTTGTTGGGGACCCTAAGACCGAATTGAACCTGGTAAAAGTATAGGTCGGAGGGATTCGACAGCGTGGCCGCTTGCGTGTAACAGTAAACGTTTGTCGCTGGGTTCGATTGGCATCCCGCTGTTCGGGAGAGTCCGTAAAGGTTGAGGCCGTTGAGGGTGTTTATCACAAACGGATTCCGTTGGGTAACCTCGGTGGCACACCGGGTCTTGAGCGAAGAGATGAACCAATTCATGTTCTCGGAACAGGTGTCGCTCTCAAGAACCGTATTGCAGGTGCCCCAGACCATGTTGTTCAGTGACGTCGCGTTGGTTTGGGTCTGCTTTCGAAATCGTTAACCAAACACGGCAAAATCATCGCTTCGGGACTCACATCGATGAACTCGGATGAATATTGGGTCAATAATCCAAAAGGTCGACATTGTCTGAATTGAAGCGACAATGTCATGTTGGTGAAAAAGTCGAGACAAGCCTGGGTCGAAAAGTTCCTGGAAAGCGTGGTATCAAACGGTTGAGGGAATGGGGTCGGCAATGGAGGGTTGGTGGGTATTGTGGGCACTGTTGTGACCGAGTTGAGTGGATCGTTGTCTGCACGGGCCACATGGGGGACGGCGGGGTGCTGAGGACTAGGGTGCCGTTTGTGAAATCCCCAGTCATTGAACTCAGCGCTGTCGTGGAGCCCATGAGGGTTTCCAGAGATTGAATCGAACAGGGCAGGGTGCGAAATGTAGCGAGTCGAGAGGGTAATAAGAATCAGGACGGCGGGGACGGCGAGGATACTCCATCTGATTCCTGAAGCTCTCTTGCGTTTTAGAGTTGGGCTGCACGAGGACTCTGGGGGAACCGCTGGGACAGGCTGACCAGACGATGATTCCGGCGGAGGGAGAGGGGAGGGAGGGGGTGTGAACATTCGACAGAAGGATCGTGGGGGCGTAAGGAACGTGGGGGGTGGTCGAAACCAACTAGAAGATGGGTGTGCATTGCGGTGAGTGGCATGCCAGTGCGAGCGGAGGGGGTGAGTACGGGGAAACACGAACCTGGGGGATGGGAAGAGGGTCGACGTCAAAGACCAAGTGAGGTCGCCTCACTGGAAACGGCCCACTGACGCTGCTGGTACTTAGACGACGGGAGAAATTCAACTGATCACATAAACTGTATGCGATCAGCGATCTCGATGGCTTCTCGCATGGTCACGTCCCAATACCCCCGCACCGGCGCCAGCCGCTGCCGCCGACCCGCACGGTGTCCGGGTGCGTCGATCCACCCCGACCCTCCCACGGTCGAAAACCGGTCCCAGGCGTCGTCGTTGCGCGAGGCCAAGCGAGGGCTGTGGATTATCAATAGATCGCGACTCTGGTGTGTCCGATTCCGACGCTTCTCCGGGGTCCCCGGTCCTTCTTCTCGTTCTTGACGTGGCGATCTATCCCCGAAGATCTAATGCATCTCTCCCCTTTGGAAGGAGGGCTATTTCCCTCTCGCCCGCTCAATCAGAAATATTCATCTGTGTCTACTTAAAACTGCTCTTCTCGCAGCTTTCGACGAGAGAGAAGGAGTGTTGGTGTCATCCTCGGTGATTTGCCCAGCCGAGTCCGTCCGAACAAGGGTTTGTTCTGATCGACATTCCGCACGTCAACGTCACCTCACATCGCCGTCTCTTGGATCATGCCAACAAACCTCCGGGTCCTCGCTGGCCCCTCCCCTCACTCCCTCACCGATGTCTCGGACATAGTGAACACCAACCTAGTCCATCACATAGTCTCTGAAGCCTTTGAGGGGGTCATATCTCTCCAGATCGAACGCTTCCAGACACATCACCGCGCAACCTCCTCAAACTACTTCCAACGCCCGGACCGTCGGGGGATCACCTGGAGCATCCAAGTTCAAGGTCTGTCCCGCTCTTCTCATTCTGGAAACATCCCCTTTTCAACACCCAAAGAAAGTATAATTAGCGCTGATCAAAGTCACTTGCGTATCACCATTTAGGCAGATTTCTTCAGCCACACTCAGCCGATGACGTACTGTTCGGAAACATATTCGAGCGTCCGCTTACTCTCCCATGGGGCTCGAGTGCCATATTTCAGTTCATGAGGTGCGTCTATACCGTTCGTGCGTTTACGATCTAACCCCTGACGCCTACGGTTCGTCTCAGATATGTTGATCCGACGCTGGAGCATGATTTGACTTCCCAAAGCAAGCCCTGGGCTCTGTCACCGCTCATCTCGACAATGCCCCATTTTACCCATGGAAGAATAGGAGAATCCGATACTCTCCCTGAGTTTCCACCTCGAGGTTCCTTAACGGACGATAATTCCCAGTTGGCAGAGGCCGTTGTGGATCCTGTTGAGAGGGACAAGTTGTCACCCCAGCTCGCAGCGGTCAAGACAGCAGATCAGCGCCGGGCGCATTTCGCCGACAAGGAAGCTCGAAAAGCCATCACCTTTGGTCCAAACGTAGGTTCCGCCTAATGTCATAATTTTCTCCCAGTGTTTCATGTGACTAACGCAACCCACAATCCCCCTTGTCGTTAGGACCTCATCACGACAGATTTCTGTTATGGATTTCTCGAGTTCAGTCCAGAACTCGCGCTGAGGATTCCGGGAGGTATCTCCTTCAACCTTACCAAATACTGGGATGGCCAGCCAGTCCAGTTCGTTTGTTGCAAAAGACGGAATCTTCCAGGCGACGAAGGTTCCGGGACTCAGGGAGGAGATCCGTGGGGAGAGTTTTTCTGGTGCGTTTCCATCCGATTACCGGAACAAGAGGAGAGCGCAGAAACTCCTAAAGCTGAGGAGGATGACGAAGGGCGATCGCCCGCCTTAGACATAGACTAGGCACCGTCCTTGGTTTGCGCAAATGCTTTGTAATGCTAGATTGATTCATTCCCTGTACACTGGAATCGTCGGTACGCCCATCACTTCGCCAGGGTAAACCATCAGACTGTTCCACGACGTGGGCGAAGCGAGGGCAACATACCCCGGGAACCATTGTCCTTGTTTTTGCATAATTTTCCTACTATAAGATACGAGTTGTGTGCCTTCAAACGGCGCTCTCAGGCAGCGTTCCCGTCGCCTTCCGCTTCAGCCAGTAGGAGCCATTCGGCCATTCGTATTCAGCAATGCTCGCCGCATACATCTCACCACTGCAGATGCACGTCAGAGAAAAGACCCTGGGGTGGGTGGACTGCACTTGAAGTCTTACCTGTAACCCTCCTTCGGGTCATCGGGAGCGTTGTACCTTCCATTCTCATTGATCGTGCATGGGTTGACAAAGTGCTCGTGCAAGTGGTCAGCAAACTCGAGGACATTCCGTTCCATAGTGCCCGACACCACAATATAGTCGATCAAACTTCAGAAACTTTAGCCAATGCCAGCTTCGGTGGGGTACCACAAGGGAAGGGGACCAACCTCAGATGAACAACGTGCTCGCACAGGCCCACCCCTCCGGCATGAGGACATACGGGAACGCCAAACTTGGCTGCCATCAGCAAAACGGCGAGAACCTCGCTCACACCAGCGAGGCGGACGGAGTCGATTTGGCAGACGTCGATGGCTTCGGCTTGGAAAAGCTGCTTGAAGACCATCCTGTTATGCGCATGCTCACCGGTCGCGACGCCAATACCGTACGGCTTAAGAGCCTTTCGGATGGCGGCATGGCCGAGGATATCGTCCGGAGCAGTGGGTTCCTCAATGAACCTAGAGGGTGAAGGTCAGAACGGCCTCGCGGAAACTCGAGCACCATGAGTCTGTACCAGGGTTTAATCTCAGCCAGGTTTTTGGTATACTCGATCGCCTGGTTCACCTCCCACACTTGGTTCGCGTCAATCATCAGTACCCCACCCGCCGGCCCGGCGTTCTTTCCCTTCAATTCTAGGCCATTTGTATCCCGAGGCTGCATGCCCTTGGGGAGATATTGAGGATCATCAATTATGGATCGGATGAGTTTGCCTCGTCTGAGGTCAGACTCGAAGTCGCTTCCGACTTTCATCTTGAAGTGGTTGAAACCCTTGGCGATGGCTCCTTTCGTCAGCTGGAGGACTTTCTCGTCCGAGTATCCAAGCCACCCTACTGAAGTGATGTATGCAGGATAGCTTGATGAAGGAGGTTGATTAACACCGTAGATCTTCGGCATAAACGAAGAAAAGTGAGATCACCCGAGTTTCCGCACATTTGCTTCACGTTCAGCCTTGCCAGCCTCTTTTTCCTTCAGCCACTCCAAAGCTTCCTCGGGGGTAACAACGTCAGTGATGTATCGGAAAGTCGTCGAACGGACCAACTCCTCCTATAAGACAACGTCAACTCGTGATCACATCTCGCAAGGACACAACGAGACCCATACAGGCGTCATGTCCACGATGAGTTTCCACAATGGTTTTGACCTCGATCTGGCGTACATATCCCAGATGGCATTTCCAACAGCCCCGGTGGCGATATGGATGACGCCTTTTTCCGGACCGATCCTAGCGGGTGGTATTTTCTCGTCAATTCTGGGGCGGGAGGTGGAGAAACCTGAGATTCCATACCAACGGAGTTGCGAGTCTGCGGTAAGGTGGGCCCACGTCTTGCCCATATCGGCGAAGAGGTCCTCAACTTTTTTGCCAACAATACGATCTGCGACATTGTGGATTGCTTGGCAAACCTAGGTCGAAACGATCGTTCGAGACTATTTCGGCAGAGGAGCGGCTCCGGGCGTACGATGTCATTGCCACGCCCAATCGTGAACGTCATCCCAACACCTTTAAGGTCCGGAGAAGACGTCTTAAGAATAACATACGCCGACGAATAGTCGCAATCGACGTTCCTATCAGTGCAAGAAACAAGTTTATAAGTTCATCAGCCTCGACGCATTCCGCCGATGGGGGTCGGAGCCAGAAACTCAGCTTACATTGCATCAGTTCCATCTCCAGTCAAAGAGGTTGGGAAGCGGACATCATGGGTTTCATAGCCTGTGATGGTAATCCCTGACATGGTGGACGAAGACGATGGAGCCAGGGGAGACTGCTGACCTTGTACTGATTCTAATCCTCCTTTAGCCCTAGGGTCACGATCCAATATTCGGGATTTCAACGCGCCCAGCTCCCACCATTGGTCCAGAGGCTCTGATCGGGCCGGTTCCCGCAAAAAAGCGGGAGTCACGTGCAGCTCTCTCACGATCACATGGCGAGGCACCCTGGCCGGTGGCGTTGGTGGCGCATCGACGCGGTTGTGATGCAAACTCCCGCTTTCGAGCGGTCTCGGTGATAGGAAATCCAGACATTGTAACTTACGTGGAGTGTACGCGATGTATAAGTGGGCCGCAGGATGGGTCGGGGGGACAAATGTGGGTCGGCAGTGGAAACGCGGGAGACTACATTCGAACGGCTATCGCGACAGGAAGTCGAAACGCGTCTCGAGCCTCGTATCAACCTTTTTTAACGAGTGACCCGCACACGACCGCCGCTACATGGGCTGGAAGAGCAAGCACGACCCCAACAAGGTGACCTGACTCCACCTCACGACCCCGGAATTGTATTATCTGAAAACGCTTCTGCATAACTGAAGTACGGTTTAGTACGAGCGAGATCGGCGTGAACCTTACCGCACAGGAAAATAATACTACGGTATCCACAGACGGTATGGGCTGAATATTGTATTCTAGCTGATGGTCTCAGCCCTGGACTCTACCGCTTGTCGGATTAAATAACGATTGAAACTTGTAACCAGAACTCGAAGTGGCCCAGTTCACCCCGAACCTCCCGCGTAATCTTATCAGCTCTCGAAGACAATGAACCCTGTCTCCGTCTGAGCCCAACGGCGAAAGGTGACGGGGGATTGCCGGGCACGCGAGGGTGGAATACCAAAATGCGTCATGGGTCGGGGAGGTAAGTACAGTACGTGTCTCGTCGGCATCCAAGTTCAACCCACATGATCATTGAATATTGATGGGTGAGTACCCCCACAAACGAACAACGCGGTGCGATCAGTACAGCCCAGTGGATGTCCACCGCGTTCCTTGACTAGTCACTGAAGGCGAAGCGGGGAAAGAAGAAGGCAAAGAAGGCGCCAGAGCACGGCCCTCCGCCGATCACCTCGTCTTTTCTCGTTGAGTGTGACTCGAATGGGCCTGGTGAGAGGTCTGCGTATGAAAAACGAGACGCCTGAAGGCGTTCCTAAGGCCTGAGTGGCAGAAAGGCACCGAAAATAGTTTTCGACGAACCGTGACGCGTGATAGATGAAGTCCGTGGTTAAGTCACCACCACCCCGGCTCGCGACTGGCATGGTCCAAGCTCAATAATCCAATCTCCGACTGCCTTCTCCTTTCCTCCGCCCCAGTCCAGTCCAACCTGTGCGTGAAGCCTTAGAAGACGTCTTCTTAACACCCTCGACCCTATTGCTCCTCGCGTTAATCGCTCCTCTTGAAGCAGCGGACGAACAGCAGGGACCCACTTTCATCCGGGTTGGGCGTCAACCGAGGCCCCCCATGGCTGACGCGCGTCGGGGCGTCAAACCGCGTCAAATCGTCGAGAAGGCAACCAACGACCATGGCCGAATTTGGACTCCGAACGTTGAAAGGAGAACCGCGATGAGATTGGATCGACACACCGTGGAGGGAGACGCCCCAAGGATTCGTATCCGGGTATCTATATTCGGAGGGCACACGTAGCCTCTGCCTGCCCCTCGGCTGACCTTCCGATGGTGGCCGTGCTCGGAGGTGGTCAAAAAGAAGACACGAGGCGGGGGTACGTCCGGGCGCCTATCCACATGTATGCAGAAATCAGAAGCGCCTGAAAGGATGAAAGAGGGTGGCCAGTATAGCCTATGGAGTATAAATATCAGCATCTCTGAGGGGGGAGCCGCTCGCTATCTAGTCACCCAGCTTCGCATTTCCTCGCGTCTACTTCAACCGCATCTCGATATTCGATATGTCCTCCTCTTCCAACAACTTCTCTGGTGCCACCTTTGACTACTTGGTCCCGGAGAACAATGACTTGGGTTTGACTGGTTATCCCTTCGAGGTAACCAACGGCGGGCCCTCCACCCGTGAGACCAGCGGGTCTTACTTCGACACCTCACTCGCTGGTCTCAGCACACAGGAGATCGTAGAGTGGTGGTTGGGTCCTAAATCGGATTGTGGGGCCGACCAGTACGCGGGGAGCACGCTCCTCGACTGTTCCCGCAATGAATTCGCGGGTCCATACGACTCCCAGATCGGAGAAGCCCCTGGATCAAACGGGTTCAACAGTGGTGAGTCTTACCACACCCCATCGTGTGTCGTGAACACAGGGCTCGATGCTAATACCAGCCCTAGATTATGGCTGCGGCTTCGACGCGTTCGGGCAACAGTACATGGACGCGTCTGAGCGCGCAGGTCCCTCCACGGCCTGTCCCCCCACGGCCTGTCCGTCAACGGTCCCATACCTCGCCCGACCCACACAACTGCCCTCACCTCCCTCGGCCACTTTTACTGGACCCGCAATTGGCCCCCCTCCCGTCCCGACACTATCGTGGGGTTGTAAGTGTTCATCATCCCTTCGATCGAGATTTGATTGCTTACCTGCATGATTAGATTCCCCACTTCCCACCACCTCATACATGGCTGCCGGAAACGACCAGCCTCGTATGTCCGATTGGCCACTGGCCGAACCGAGTGTGGACAATCAGTGGCCCTACCCGACTTCCGTTGGCAAGGGCAAAGCCCGAGCCGCGGACCATCTCCCCTCATTCCGCCCATCGACTACCGGGGACACGAGTAAGTACACACCCTCTTGGCCAATTTAGGTAAATCACTTACCCTTAACAATAGTGTGGCAATACCAACAGCCATACGCGCCAGGAGACTGCGACGCGGGGTCAAACCCGCAGATGGTATGCAAATCCGCTCGTTCTTCGTTGAAGTTCATCTCGCCGATCACGGCCTCACAGGGCGCCAGCACCCTAAACACCGATCTTTCCACCCAGGTAGCACCCTCAACTGGACCTCGGCGGTCCGTGAAGCGCACGAAGGGGAAGGGAAGGGAGACGGATAAGGCTGAGGGGAGGCGGAAACGCATCCCCAAGAAAGACCTTGCACCGGGCATCAACTGGCCCAACACTTGTGAACGATTTTGCGCCGAGATGGCCAAAATTTACTACAGTCAACCTACCGGGGAGGTTATCAACCCCGAGGTGGCCTACGCCAAAATGAACAAATTCGTTAAAGAAGACCTCCACCTCTCAGTAAGCAGCCTTTTTTACTGTGATCGTGATCATCGCTTAACGAACTGGTTCATCTGGTGACAGCCACTCGTGGTGAAGCTGTTGGGGGAGCGATCAAGTCGGGACGTGGAACAGTACTTGATTGGTATCCTCAGTGAGCTCCGCCCACGGACTGGTGGACAGAAGAGGGGCGTCCGCTATATGCTCGAACGAGGTAAGCGAATCACTCACCCCTGCATAGGGTTGGTCCCGACTAACCCTTGTTTCCCATAGTTGCGCAAGAACTCGAGAACGAGCTGGTCATCGTAAATGATGACTTCGCCCTCCAGAGCGGTCCCCCAAACGAGATCGACCCGGAGGAGCTGGGCGCCTCTGAGGAGGCGGTAAAACAGAGAATCGTGGAACGGGCGCGAAGGGAGGGCATCCGCACCAGCTTGGAGCGGATGACACTCTTCTTCAAGGTACCTGAACCGAAGCATCTCTGGACAAGACCGCAGACACTCTTCTTCGGTAAGCCGACTACCTGAATCTCGAAACCGGTCGGCCCCTCACCACGATTATTCTAGCTACCACATACCTTGTGTTTGGTGCAAAGGTATTCGGCGACGGGGGCGAGTTCTTCACACCAAAGCCCCAGCTGTAGACGATTTATACCTATAGCTATACGTAATATTTTTAGAATGTGGATACCAGCATTTTGTACACCAAATGATAGATACCTTGATGTACGGGGTATGGCTCCCACGGTTTCCTCGCGAAGTTGATCGAACGCGGAAAGTGAACCTGAAGATTGGTGCTGAGTCTCCGTAAACCTGTGGGCATGTTGAAGTCAGCGTTCAAGGCGGGATATAGACAGTGTCGTTGGACGAACGGACACCTCGAGTGTGCGATGAGTAAAGCAACACAAAACACATCAAGATATACAACGCAGGGATTTGAGCATCCGAACGAACAAAGCAGAGAGGTGGTGAAGAAACGCATCGAGGGGCGGGTGACCACCTCATAGCACTGCAAGGTGAAGACTTTATACCCGGACGCCTCGTGATGACGGGGCCAACGTTAATCCCGCTTGTCATCTACAAGCAAGAGGAGCCATATTCACGGGCATTCACGAATCCGGTGCATCGGCGGGTCTACAAGAATTTTTAAAGATCGATGCCCTCTCGTTTCACCGAAGCGGACGAACCAGAAAGTATATGGGAAAACGTCCCCCGTTGTCCGTCCTGCGGACACGCGGAACAGGGTAATGTTCAGCCATGGTATTCATCCAGCCATCGATAGAAGCACCGATGTGAAAAATCGAGCACTGCTTTGCACACGCACGCACACCCTTGGTCTGTCGGATCGGATCAAGAGTCAAATCCGCTCTTTCATACTGCCATTAAATAGGCGGAGGCACGGATTTATACCCATCCCAGGAACAAGATAAGTTCGACACGGTATGTCTGCCGAATAATGAGTGGGAGCGCAAGGATCTGGAAGTGCAAAGAGAAAGGGGAGGTATATTGACGTGGGAAAACGACTTTCAAGGTCACTGATCCACGGTCTCGCAGGTTTTTGATGCGCCCTAGATCGCCATCGATAATACACAGAACACTGCATTCCTCCAGGTGGACCCCATTTCGAACTAGCAAGATGTTAGTTTGCAAATGACACGGTCAACTTGAAACACACTCGGGGAACGCCTCGAGGCATTTATGAATACCCCGATTTTACACAGATAGCGAAAAGGGTATACGTGCTCACTCTTCGGGCTGGAGAAAGAACATCCGAGAAATGTCACAGTGGATACTATGTACACAGGATCGGAAACGGAACGGGCTTCTACGTTGATTCTCGTTTGAAAATACGTCAAGGAGAACCATGGATAGGCATGCAAAAAGGCGAGGAACGTCGGCGGAGGGTCGACGATTGGGGAGAGGGGGTGAGCGGAGGATACAAGTGGGGAGTGGGTGTCTCGAAAATGGACGAAAGGGGGGCGCACCCGTCCTAAGCCCACCACCGCGGATACAGTGGGTCTCACGAGGCACGTCGTGATAAAATGACCGCCCATCTCTATTGAAGCACGGGCTCCTCCCCGTCGCCTGCCGACTGCGGCGTGCCCCCGTACTACGTCGACTTCGAACCTATGGATAACGATTCTCAACAACAGAAACGTCAAGACAACGTCCTCTCCTCGCTGGATGTGGCCATCGAGGTCTTGAATCTCGCGGAGAAGATCTCGAGCATCACACCAGCCAAAGCTGCTTTTGGCTCCGTTGGCGCTCTTCTCACAATGATCAGGGTACGTTTCACCCTCTCCTGCGATGAGATTTTCCGGGTTCACGGATAACCAGGACTCGGCGGCGAACGAACTGGAATATGTCGAGCTCGGCTTATCCTGCGCCGATATCTGTAAAGCCCTTGACCGAGGAATGAATAGAAAGAAACTCGACGACCTCAGCCAGTCCGTGTGCGATGCGATAAATCAATTGACGACGTGAGTTGGGTTAGCGATACACATTTCGAGTGCTTCTGCCCATCATGCTCTCGATTGCAGAACCGTTGCGGAAATACAAAGGAAGGTCATCAAACAGAGGGGACGGAATGCAGCCTCCCGACTTTTTCATGCGAGGAATGATAAGGAGAAGATCATCACTTGGAAGTCAGACCTCAACAGGATCCTTCACGTCTTCAACGTATGTTCAATACATTCCTGGTTGGTCGTTGCTAACCGCCCCCTCTACAGACTGAACTTACTCTCAACATTCATACTATAGTTGCCGATATGCATCAGAGCATGTCGAAGGGTCGTGGGGACACCGAGGGTCGAAATTTGGTGGTATGTGACCTCGTGGCCTCTACATCACCCGATGAATACTTACCACACTCCAGACTCAAATCAGGTCAGCAGTCTCGACTAATGAGGGATCTACTATCTTATACTGTGTTTAGCGTATTCGGAGAACCGCCACCCCCACCACCGAGGGTCTGTTACGGACGCGGCGAGTTGATCGAGAAGATCGTTCGTCTCGCAGAAAATCTCACCCCAATTGCTCTCATTGGTCCCGGCGGAATTGGCAAGACATCCACCGTCCTGACCGTTGTCCACGACCATCGCATCAAACGGCGTTTTGGTGACAACCGTCGGTTCATCCGCTGCGACGAGTTCCCCGCATCACGCGCTCATTTCCTCCGCCGGCTCTCCAGGGTCATCGGTGCAGGCATCGAGAACCCCGAGGATCTGACCCCCTTACGATCGTTCTTATCCTCGAAGGAGATGATTATAGTCCTCGACAATGCGGAATCCATTCTCGATCTGCAGGGGACAAGCGCACGGGAGATCTATGCCTTGATAGAGGAGCTGACCCAGTTCAACAACATCTGCCTTTGCCTCACCTCCCGCATCTCCACCATCCCTCCCCACTGCGAGGTTCTGGACATCCCGACGTTATCGATCGAGGCTGGACGCGACGCGTTCTATCGGATCTACAGGCATGGCAAACGGTCCGATCTGGTCAACAGCATATTACAACAACTCGATTTTCATCCTCTGTCCATTACTTTACTTGCTACTGTTGCTCAGCACAACAAGTGGGGCGCCAGTCGACTGACGAGGGAGTGGGAAAGACAGCGAACGGGAATGCTTCACGCGCAGCACTCCAAGAGCCTCGCGACAACGATCGAACTTTCGCTTGCCTCCCCGACATTCCGGGAACTTGGCCCTGATGCCAGAGGGCTTCTCGGGGTCGTCGCCTTCTTTCCCCAAGGTGTCGATGAGAACAACCTTGACTGGTTGTTTCCCACCATCTCCGACAGAACAAATATCTTCGACGCATTTTGCATTCTTTCCCTGACGTACCGAAACAACGGGTTCATCATGATGCTTGCGCCGCTCCGAGACCATCTTCACCCCAAAGATCCAAAGTCATCCCAACTCCTCTGCACAACCAAGGAACGTTACTTCACTCGGCTATCAGTTGACCTTTATCCTGACAAACCTGGGTTCGAAGAGGCGCGATGGATCACGTCGGAGGATGTGAATGTCGAGCACCTGCTCGATATATTCACATCTATCGATAAAAACTCGGACGATGTTTGGGATGCCTGCGCCAATTTCATGAGGCATCTCTATTGGCACAAAACTCGGCTTATTGTACTGGGGCCCAAGATCAAAGGGCTCCCGGATGACAATCGCTCCAAGCCCAGATGCTTGTTCGAGCTCTCACAGGTGCTTGACTCGGTTGGAAATTGCGCGGAGCGCAAACAACTCCTTACTTGTGCCTTAGGGCTCCAGAGAGAGTGGGGGGATGACTCTCAGGTTGCTAGGATATTGAATCACCTGGCTGACGCGCACCGACGGCTGGGCCTTTACGAGGAAGGGGTAGAACTGGCGAAGGAGGCGTTACAGATTTGTGAACGGATCGGTGACGCATCGGAACAAGCACTGTCCTTGTACCTCCTCGCTTGGTCGCTGTACGCGGACGAACAGCCCGACGGCGCAGAGGAAGCTGCATCCCGCGCGATCAATCTCCTCCCAGAGAAAGGTGAACAATTTCTGGCCTGCAAATGCCACCGTATTCTTGCCAAGATATATCGTCTCAAGCACGATCCGGAGAAAGCTGTTGACCACCTTGAGGTGGCACTCGGAATTGCATCTTCTTTCAACTGGCCCGATCGGTTATTTTGGATCCATTACGACTTGGCGGCGCTATTTTTCGACAAAAGGACATTCGGTGACGCGCACGCTAGCATCGAACGCGCCAAGTCGCACGCGGTTGATCGTCCGTACCTTTTTGGTTGTGCAATGTACCAGCAGGCTGGGTTTTTGTACAGACAACGGAGGTTTGAAGAGGCAAGGTGCGAGACTCTGGGCGCCGCCGAGGTCTTTGAGAAGCTCGGGGCTGCGGGGGACCTGGAAGATTGTAGAGGGCTCCTCAGGGATATCGATTCGAAGCAAAAATGAATGGCTCGGTCACCTCTGATAAACCGGACACTATCGGTGAGCTTCTGGAAGCGGCGTCACCCCTCCACATATTAACTTTTTATCCTAATCCCAGGGAATCAAACGGAATGGTTGCCCCGATCCCTTTAGAAGTAATCTTGCGCAGGTCGCCAAAATTTCGCCACCCCACCTCATCTCCCGTTCGGTTCTCCAATATCGCCACCATTCCCACATTAGGTCTATCCGATACTGTAGCATCGGACAACCTACCAATGCCTCGTGCAAACCGAGACGCCCCGTTGTTAATGGTTCCTCCTCGCACTGATCCGATCGTATATACAACATGTGCAAAGACCCAGTATATATTGATTGCACACCTCTCAGGTTTCAAACGTTCTCAATGCAATCACCAGCCTGTGTTTAAGAGTGGGTAACCCCAAGCGGTAATATTCAATATCGGTCCCTCAACGATCTTCGTTCCTCCTCTGCCTCGACTGCGTGAATCAGATCACAGTGCCCTGGGGTATTCGCATCAGCTCCTAGCATCTTACAATACTCCCGGTGAACCATAGAGATCTCGACTGGTAGTTAGCCTGGGAGTTGCGTCGTAGGGGCCAAGCTGGCTCCTCCTTCAAAAACGTGGACACAACAGGATCCGTAATTCGGATCCTCCAGCGCCCGACGCCCCCTCCGTCCATATGCGCTCCGAGAGACCAACCAATAGGACCCGGTTCCCGAATCCTCAACCTACCAAAGCAAGAGACTGGCCGAACAAGGGAAATCTCTGAGTCGGGGTCGGGCGCGTGTCAGGGCGGCAGGAGTGTGTTCTGCGTATTGATTAGTCCAGGGTGAGTTCGCGCGGAAACCTGTGCCCTTGTATTGTACAAGTCATAGAACGCTGGCTGCGCGGCGGGGCATTAGCCTTCAAAAAGGTTGAGTATCGTGGTAATATATGATGCGAAGGTGATGAACCGATCAACAATTCTTGGCCACAACCCCCTGCCGGCGGTATATTACCCTACGGATTTTTTCCAGTCAAGAGCCCCCTACGTACCAACGTTAGCATAAATACCATTTGAGATACAGCTGAGTGACAGACCTCTTTCGAAACAGCGCCGCGACCTCTTGATATCTGCGTTCCTGCCTTAGAGTCCGGGGATACCGTCGACTCTGCAGAACTTGAGAATTGGTCACAGACCCTCCCAACCGCGCTGTAAAATGACAAGTGGGTTTTCCTAAACACACCCACGCCTACGGGCAAACATGGCAACGGGCGTGGGGGCGG
>Ga0307517_10000466_pt1 | contig 69211 bp, 91 predicted proteins | sample 23_EM_MG_FD_194515 | JGI IMG/M metagenome (GOLD analysis project Ga0307517, IMG submission 194515) | Populus trichocarpa ectomycorrhiza microbial communities from riparian zone in the Pacific Northwest, United States - 23_EM | ecosystem: Host-associated > Plants > Roots > Unclassified | place... | reverse complement strand
TCGTATTGTCTTCTTGTTCGTCCCTTCCAATCGTTTTCGGCTCCTCTTGGAATTTACCTCAGATCCTAGTCTTGAACGTGTTTTTGATTTTCCTTCCATTCGCCTGGGCTTCCCACTTCAGGCATTGGGGAGACAACACGACTTTTGCGTGTGCGTAGCGTCATTGGGGTCGAGATCCATTATTCGTTTGCTGATCGAACCCTGTGTTCCCGGGTTAGTGTGCTTCGTCTCCATCATCCCTTTGGAGAGGCTCTTTGATTGGTGCGGAGAAGAAATGGCCCTATACCTCGGGTTGAGCTTGGGCGATTTGCTCATAATCACTCTCAATAATGCCGTGGAAGCCACTTTGGCCATCATTCTTCTGCTGAAATGCGAGTAAGTGAACTGATCCTGATTCAGTATTTGCCATCTCATTGTTGCCTACAGGCTGAAGCTCCTTCAGTCTACTATTGTTGGAGTTATCGTCTTGCATTTGCTGCTCATCCCTGGCACTGCCTTCCTCATTGGAGGGTCGAGTATTTGGGAGCAACATCTCCACCCGCACCTAATGCAGCTCAATAACTCCCTTTTGACAATCGGGTGAGTAGCTGCTATCTTTATACTGCCCTTGGACTGACATAGCCACTTAGGGTGATGAGCATTCTCCTGCCAACCGCCTTCTTTTCGGCTCTGGATCGTAGTTCCACCGTATCCGAAGCCTCAACGTTACTGACGGACGAATTGCGCGCTCACCTCCTCCGCTTCAGCAGGGGCACTGCGGTCATTCTTCTTGTCATGTACGTATCAAAATGATCATTGGCCCACGTTCAACACTCACCGTAACATCAGCTACATCTGCTCTCGAATCTTCCTCCACAACCCTCCCGGCGAAGACAATGCACTCACACTCCACCCAGCTGCCCCCGATGCCCTCAAGGAAAAGGAACGCAATCTCGAGGAGCAAGATCCCAAGGCCAACTCGTGGGTTTGCCTCGGCGCCATTGTCATTACCATCGCTCTCATGGCCGTAACTGCTGAGTTCCTTGTGGAGAGTCTTGAATCCGTACGGGAGGCGGGAACCATCAGGGAGGAGTGCGTCCAGTGGCACTAACATGAGGTTTCACTGATTAACCCGCGTTCAAGGTGGTTTGGCCTCGTACTTCTGCCCCTTGTCAGCTTTGCTGCCGATGGCGCGGTTGCGACGGTATGAGGACCCTCTCCCTAGCTGAAATCATCCCATTGACGCTTGTGCTTAGGTCTTCTTCTTGCGAAGCAGCCTACGGTACTTCTTGGGCAAACCTCAGGTTCCTTCAGAGTTGGCAAAAGCTCGTGCCATCGATTTGAGTATTCAGTTTTCCATTTTCTGGATGCCATTCTTCATCCTCTTGGCTTGGTGGACTGACAGACCTCTTCATATGCTTTTCGGTATGTGCCTCGACTCACAAAGGAGTCGCTCGCTAAGATCTCGTCCTTTCCAGATCTTTTTGAAGTCACGGTCCTTATCGGCAGCGCATTCCTCGTCAACTATATCACCTCGGATGCCAAAACTAATTGGGTACGTCCAACTTCGCCTGGCCAAGTCTTTCATCGTCTGATTGGTACCTCATCTTCAGGTCGAGGGCCTGATCATGGTTGGGTTCTATATCATTATCGCCATGTGGGCCTGGTTCTATCCTGGTCAACCCGAACAGGAGATTATGCTCGTGTGTAATATATCCGTCGCTGAGGCATTGGCCCAAGAGGGAGCCGCAGAGGAAGCTGCCAGCCATCTCGTGTCCGGTTTGTTCTGACCCCCCGTTTTCTTGCTTTAACCTGCATTTCTTGGACCGTTACGCATCCGCCTGTTTTTTCTTGTTCCATTTCTTGAATGTTATTTGTTCACTCTCACTGTCCCCTGCCCACCATCCCACCATGTTTTTAAACAATGCAATCCCTACCCTATATTATCCTCCAGCACCTATTACAGTTGACGGGCACAGTACACGATGTTGGTCGGTTGACAATTATATAAGCTTGGAGCTAAATCGAGGCAGGAGTGTAATAACCTCATTCTAACACCGCCACCATCACCACCGCTCCTCTCATGTCCAGCCAGAACACGTTTCCGTGGGATAGTCTCAAAGCAGAGACATTGCGCTCGATTGTCCACGACCTTGGCATACCAGTCGCGCGGTCTCTTCGCAAGAGGGAGGGAATGATCAAAGTGTTGATCTCCGTGACGGAAAAGGGGTGTGAGTCCGTCTTGTCGAACCGTCGTCCCACAAAGGCCACGCCTCTGGTCGGCCCGGAGCGTTTACTCATGCTGAGCGCGGGTAGTGGAGAAAACCATCGAAGAGTACCAGGAGATTGCCAACAATGAGCAAGCCGAGGAGAAGGTCGTGGGGGAGGGCAAGCCCAAGGCGAGAAGAACCGCCCGGATGAGCACTGGCGGGATGTCCGCAAGGTCGACGAGGAACGGCCGAAATACCGGCACGTTCGACGGTGTTGTTTTGCCTTCTGGCACCACGAGAAGCAGGCGACCTTCCGCAAAAGCCAAGTCATCACAGTGAGGGACTTTGTGGTGAGTGCCTGTTGGATTTATTACGGAACATGGGCGGCTGACGCTTCTTCCGTTGCAGTGTACGATTGCGTGACAAGTACGGGTACAACGTTGAGTGTTTGTGTTCTGAACCGACTGTAATTCCATTGGTTATCCGATCTGCGAATACCCTATTTCCGAGCCCATGAACCCTTCTTGCAATCGAACCAATCTTTCCAACATATCTCTTGGACGCCCCTCCCGAAGCGTATTTTTGAACCTGTCCTCTTTCATCCAGTTCAGCCCGTGTTGGAGAATGTTACGGGCTCTGGTGGACCCTCCAGAGGTTTCACCCATGCACCCATGTAACGTCGCCCTTTTCGCTCTTGGGTTGTACGTCGCGCAATGGAGGATGTTCGAATTATAGAAGACAGTTTCGCCAGCTGATCAGATCCCGCGTCGGTCGGATTCTGGCAGGGGGGGGGATGTGGGACGCACGTTTTAGAATAACCTGGAGGGATCCTGGCATGTCTAGGGGGTTTTCGGGAGGTTCAGACGTCAATGATAGCGCCCGTTGAACTTCGTCTCTGGGGCGTTGGTGCGATCCAGGGACGATGTACAGGCATGAATCCTCATACAAGGCACTGCCAACACTCAGCTGTGATCAGCCTGGCGATGTGGGCGGTACCTACGTGTTCCACTGGACCTGCATCGAGATGAGACGGACGTGTCATGAACTGGAGGGAGGATCGTACTCACACCATGGTGCCAGATGGCGAGGGCCTGTCGTTCCTCGTCCTCAGAAGCTGTCTCCCGTACATCGTCACGATGCCACCGCAAGGCGAACTCGTGGGATTCGGGGTTTATCAGCAGGTTGAACAATTCTGAAGCGGCGCTGGTCAGGCTCAGGAAGAGTATGCTCCCGGATCCTTTAGCAACACACCCATTTGTAGTTTATCATCACCGCAGTCGAGCAGTCTGCAGGTGGTTTGAACCAGAGGTCCCGAAGTATACCATTGTGCGAAAATGGGTTCTCCAAGGTCTGGGTGCATGAGATGTTGAACACCCCACGAGTCTGGGTTGTCGTTATCGAACGGAGGGAACTGTTTCCCAACAGTCCTTCGGTGCGGCCATTCCCCTGATCTGGTCCTCGCGATGACGCGTTCAGTAGCCTCTCGCACCGGTTGGTCAAGCTCTGCGGGGATCAGGGCGGGGACAATGACATAACCTTGCTTGTCGTATAGGGATTTGATGTCGTCGGCAACCATCGAAACTGACAGCAAACGGATCTTCCCCCAAACGCCCGCCGCGGTCACACCTTTATACCGCTCCCGCTCCACGATGCCACACGACTTCGACAACTCGCCTACCGCAGACATTATTCTGCGGTCGAGGGGCCCTAAAGTCGTCGAGTTCAGGGCCCACAGAACGATCCTATCGATGGCATCTCCGATTTTTGAGACCATGTTCTCGTTGCCACAACCCGGAGCGGAGAAGGGCCTCCCAGTTTGTGACCTATCCGAGGATGCGAACACCGTTGAGGCATTGCTGAGGCTCATATACCCCGTCGAAGAGTGAGTCGTTCCCACCAAACGGTTGTCTCACAAAATAACGAGTCGATTTGGCAGCCCGAACCTGAAATCCCTCGATCAACTCGCACCGGTGCTGGACGCTGCGATGAAATACGAGATCGCTGTCGCGCTGTCTCGCCTACGTAAAATACTGGTCCAACCGGATCTCCTGGAACGATCCCCATTACAGGCATTTGCTATCGCCACGCGTTGGGGGTTTGAGGAGGAAATGAAGATCGCTTCTGGTTATACCCTTGGACTGGACATCATCAATTCACCATCTGCTGACATCCTGAACGGTATCCCCACCGCTCATTATAGGCGCCTCTTGATATTCCATTTAGAACGCGCTCAAGGGGCGCAGCGTATGTTGGACGATATATCCCCACGTAACCCCGTCTGTTCGGCGTGCCGGACGTACGTGGAACGATGGCACGAGGAGTTTAAGAGGAAGGCGAAGGAAGAATTGTCTTTGCAGCCCACGTCGAGCGTTATTTGCTCGTTTGACTTCTTGGGACCGATTGCAGATGCGATCGATGCTGGAGAATGCAGCATGACATCGTGTAGGAAGGGAGGGAGGAAGCTCGAGACGTTTAGGTCTTACCTCGAGGCTCTCAGGAAGCGCATCGACACGCTGCCGAATACCATCTGACCTAGGCTGGTAAGTAGGAAACCTACAAGCGTTCATTTCGACAGTCGCTTAACTTGTCTCTAGCCCCCAGACCCGCCGTCCAAAGTTGAAGTGAGCCGTGTTTCGATTTCAGGGTGTTCCGTGTGTTCTCTTCTCGTAGATTCCGTGCCTGTATCGCTTCTGCGTACGTTACGGTCGAACGAACCTGTTTCCGATTTGAGGGTAACCTCGCCGTGACCTGTGACAGATTCACCTCTTGAGACACAACCGCCATGTTCCAACTTCCAAAGACTCCCCATCGTCCTGCTGCTCAGAATAGACTGCCACCACCCCCTCGCCGTAAGCGGCTCCGCGATAAACACTCTAGCCGCTCCCCGCCCCGTCTTCGAGGATCTAGGGTCTACCGACACCGCGCCCCCAGACTCGGTCCTGCTCTCACTTCGTTCGCTCAAGATGCATCACCTGCTATTGACCCAGACCGTTCTCTTGACGTGTCTTATGAAATAACGCACCCGTCTTCGCCCTTGGATCGCTATAATCCTACTGGAAAAACTGCATATAACCAACTCATGATCGACTGTGCTCCTTCTCCCTCAAAGCTGCTTAGTTCGTCGACTTCCGGCAACCACGATCAATCTAAACGTACTGCAATGGGCTCTGGATCTCGAGGAAAGTCTATTCCGGTTTCGAAGCGCGGCAAGTTCGCGCCGCCTGAGGAAATAGATGACGGGGTGTTCTTTTCCCGTGACCCCGCTCCTAGTACGTCACTCGGGTTGTTTGGTTGCCACCACCCCATCACATTTTTTGTAGGCCCTATAGCTATCCCTGCTCCAAAACCCCCAAAGGAATCTGCGTATACATTACCACCGCTATCGTTTGCAATGGACGTGGATGCTCTGGAGTTCTCATCTCCATATTACCGACTCCAACCTGACCCGACCGCTTACGACCCCCCTACGGACCTTCCTCGCCCGGTGTACCCCATTTCCCCCCCTCGTCGTGCCGACGGACCTGCTTTTGCCTATTACATCAACTGAGTATATTCGTGGTCTTTCCTCTCCACTTGCTGTTGTCTGTCAATCGCAGGCTCTGTATCCCTTTTCTCCTCATGTTTTCTTGGAACATTTTATTTATTTCGCGGAGTCGAAATGTGTCTGTAGTTATGTTTGTCTGTCCGAAGTTTGTATGGTGCAATTATGCGAAACTGTGTTATACCTTGGTGACTGAGAGCACTTCGAGTTTGAGGCGCAGTGCTGTAATCCTTGTTGTAAGGCGCGCCTTGAAGCATGCAAAGCAACTTCACCATTCTCGCAAAACACCTGGTTGAGATCTCCCCTCCAACTCTTTAGGCTTTGAGCTTTACGGTTCAAACGTTTACTCGCGGTCCAAGCCGATATCTAGGAATAAGCTCAAGTCACTTTCCATTCTCTGCGATCTGTGCTTGTCATTATCCACCTCGTGGACGAGATCAGGGGGCTCGACCTCAATACAATAACGGTTGCAAAGTTCCGATGGAGCGGCGACCCAGATACCGTGTCGATTCTGGAGATCATCCACATAGGTGGGGTAATCCACGTCACCGCCGCGCATGGGTGGTTGTGTAAGAAAGAATTCGAAGGAGTGGACCCTGTCCAGACGTTCAGGGAAGAAGTCCGGCGCGGATGGCAGGGCCGAAACCAGGGATCCACCCAACGAGGAAGGTGGTGAATGATTTCTATGCCGATAAGTTAGGTTTTGTACGCTATACCACCAGAACTTGTGGCTCCCTGGCCATGCGGCCCACTGACGAAAATGCAGGCCAAAATTTCGATCGTTGATGATATTATCGCGTGATTTGCAAGATGGACGGGAAGTGTATAGCCTGACCTTGACATCCCTATACTACTTACCACTAGTGGAGGCTGTGGAGCCCCTAACTACCCTTCCCGTCCTGCTTAAGCCTTGAGGACGCTCGATTGTCTCTCCTGTCTCCTCCTCCAGTACCAGAATGTCTATCACAGGTTTTCACAAGTAAATCCCGCCTTCCATTCTCCCTGAAGAATGAAATGCTGACAGAAACCATTCCATCTTATCTTGCCCACCTGACCATAGGACTCCAGAGTTCGAGACTCTACAGCTACATGCTGGTCAAGAGATAGACCCGGCGACGAATGCCAGGGCGGTCCCCATCTATTCGAGCACGAGTTTCTCTTTTAACAGCTCAGAAGTACGCTGCGCCCGTCTTGACAAAGCGCCGCCGTGATCTAACCAGGGCTGCTCGTTGACCTAGCATGGCGCCGATCTCTTTGCGATGAGGTTGGGAAATTTTCTCTTGTCCCAATAGCCAGCTTACGAGTCGCATCTAGGACCACCGGGAATGTTTATTCGCGTATCGGAAATCCCACTGCCGTTCGTGACCACAGGAGAAACTCGTTGTGGGGGTCTGAACTGAAGGCGTGTCTAGGAGGTTTTTGAGAAGAGGATGGCTGCCCTCGAAAATGGAATCGGCGCAGTCGCCACTGCTAGCGGGCAGTCTGCTCAGTTTATGGCAATTGCCACCATTGTATGCCCCTTCTCTCCAGTGGTGGAATGGGTTCCATTGACAGCGCTCCTTGCTAGGCTGGCGCAGGTGACAACATCGTTGCGAGGTAAGTATCCGTTCCAGTTACCCGGTGTTCCCACAGAAGCTGACTTGTTTCTATAGCACTGCCTTGTACGGAGGGGTACGTTACGCACACCCCTAATATCCTAAGTAAACTGACCCTCTGGGTAGACGTTTAACCAGTTTAAAGGTCGGTCTCGCGAGCTGAAACTTCACCTTTCGCTGACAAACGCACCTCGCAGTGTTCTTAAAGAAATTCTCTATTGGTGTGAAGTGGGTGAAAACCGATGACCCAGAGGAATTCAGGAAAGCGATCGATGAGAAGACCAAGGCCGTCTACATTGAGTCTATTGGCAACCCGAAATACAATGTTCCAAACATGGATGAAATCGCAAAGGCCGGTCCCTCGAGAATCTGTTTATCGTTGTCCCCCTGACAGGAGACTGTTTAGGTCGCTCATGAGGCGGATATTCCCCTGATCGTTGACAATACCTTTGGCATCGGCGGTAGGTCGGTTTGTAAAATGCAAAACAAGACTCTGATGACGTTCGGTAAAAGGGTTTTTGGTTCGGCCGATCGACCATGGGGCGGATATCGTCGGTAAGCGGGGCGATAAGTTCGGGGGGTTAGGCATGATATTCACCCGGGTTTAGTGCACAGTGCTACCAAGTGGATCGGTGGCCATGGTACCACTATTGCTGGAGTGATTATCAGTTCTGGTCGGTCATGCAACCACTGGATTGTGAGACGCAACTTGACATTTTTCCAGGAAGGTTCGATTTTACAAGGGGCAAGTTCCCTTCGTTCACGGAACCATCGGAAGGTTTCCATGGCCTCAAATTCAGCGAGGCGTTCGGACCTCTGGCGTTTGTTATCAAACTGCGAATGGAGATTCTCCGTGACTTGGGGGCATGCATGAATCCATTTGCGGCGTTCTTGCTTCTTCAGGGTCTGGAGACCCTCAGCCTCCGAGGGGAGAGGCACAGTGATAATGCCCTGGCCCTTTCTCGGTAAACCAGTGTCATCTTTACGGAGTGGCGAAAGGGACTTACGATGACTTTAGGTGGCTCGAGCAACACCCAAAGGTTGCATGGGTATCATACCTCGGTCTGCCATCTCATTCAGACCACGAACAAGCCAAGAAGACGTTCCGGCCAGGGTACTTTGGTGGAATGGTGAGCTTTGGCATAAAGGGCAGTTCCGAAGACGGGAGTAGATTGGTGGACAAGCTGGTTCTCGCCTCTAACTTGGCCAACGTCGGTGACGCAAAGACATTGGTGATCCACCCCGCGACGACCACCCATCAGCAGCTGACCGCTGACGAGCAACTTTTATCTGGGGTCACCCCTGATTTGATCCGGGTGAGTCCTGGCGTTGATGGGGTGAGGTGACACTGACGCCTTTTTTTTCAGGTGTCGGTCGGGATTGAGAACATTAAGGATATCATTGCAGACTTTGAGGAGGCCTTCAAGGCCATTCCTTGATCCGGTGTAGCGTGGCGAGGGACATGTACCTACTTAGGATGTCAAGAATCTGTACAACGCATCTTATGTTGGAAAGGCCGTCACGACGGATCGGACCGATGTTCGGCGATTCTTTTTCCGGCGGTGGCTGTGATGAGCGGTTCGAACCAGGCTCGGCGTGAGGAAGCCGTACCCAGGGGCACGTGGCATGGCGGACAAGCAAGGACCCGGCCGATATAACATCCCATCCACCACTGGCCCACCGTTCTCTCGAGCCCCACCCAGAGCTCAGCGGGTTACCTTTGCACTCTCCTTATCCTCCCATCGGCCCCGTCCCACGTCCTCTTGCACACGACACTCTCTCGTCGCCAAGGTGAGCCCATCAATCACCAGCCGCAGCCTCGTCCTCGACGTCCAACACCCTCGTTTAGTTTAACTCCCCTTGTCACCTTCCTTCCGCGTATAAAGACCCGCTCCCGTCGAGACCAGGCCACCCTCTCAGTTTCTCCTTTGTTTCCCGCAGCATCACTACACCCCTCCCACATCTTCCCCTCTTCACGCCTTAACCGTCATGTCTTCAGCCTCCGACATCCACAGGGGACACGAGCAACGTCTAGCCAGACAGAAAGAACAGCTTACTACCAACTCCATGCCGCAGAAACACGACAGCCAACGCTCACGCCAGCGCATGAACGAGATCCAGGCCTATGCTGAAGAGCTCAGGCAACAGGAGGCTATGGCCTTCTCCATGTCTGAGGTGAGCTATCCTCAACCGGGTGGTCGCCGCCCTTCCTGCTTCCATCAACGCTGATCTTCCTCCCCACTAGAACGAACGACAGATACTGTTGCGATCATTCGCTTCTGTCAAATTCGAATTCAGTGATCTAGACGGCTTGACGTGGTCCCCATCGTTGGCGCGGCGGAGGTACCATCCTGTATGCACAATTCCGACCTGCTAGCTGCCCTTGTTCCTGGCTTAACAAAATTTCTCCCACAGAACGCTCCCCAGTACACGAAACCCTACGCTCGTTCTCGGATGCAGTCTTCCGAGTCTGTTCCCTTTACTGTCCTTTCAAATACAGATATCTCTTCGCCCCATTCAGACGAGACGACCAGACTTAAGTCCTCCGTTTCTCTGCCCTCGGTTATGTCCGTTGGTTACCACCCGTCCTTCCCTGCCGACCAGGTGAAGAAGGAAGATCCCGAGGAGGTTTCTTCTGAAGAAAGCTTGCTCTCCACTCCTACTCAGTCCCACTTTGAGTTGCCCCAGACTGTGGAGACTCCCAAGGCGCAATCTTCGTTCTCGATCTTCTCCTACGACGTCCCGCCGTCAAAACTCGATTCTAGAAGGACCTTCCTCCGCCCTCAATCCTTCAGGCAATGATTTCTCGCATATACGTCTCAGGCTCCCACCTCCCTCAACATTCGTCACGAAATCGTTCATTGTCGCATATCAACCATCATACCTTTCATACCTAATGTCTTCACGTTTTGCAATTCCCTTTCTGAAGCACACAGTTATCCGTTTCCGGTGGAAGGATGTACCATAATTCTTCGCAACGCCTCCCCTCAATTCCCTCGTTACTGACGTGCTTGGAGTTGGGACCTAATGTATGATCTAGGGTCGTTTAGTACGTGTATTTTCTAGTTCTTTTGCTACCAGTTGCTTTGTTCCCCTTCGCTTCATGTGGTACGGCTCTCCATCTAATTCATCTCCATCACTGTCTCCCATGCCCAGCGCCATGCGTTGCCTTTGATAGTTGCGCACACGTCCTCTATACTTGAGATTCGGGCCCAGCCCATCGGCTCTATCACTTCCAGTTGGGTCACTACGTTTGTCCTTCCCACAAGAGCGACGGGACTTTGCTGACCCGTCCTCTCACCCGTCCTAATCCCCACCATATTCACCCCACTACTAAGTTGGAGTTGAGACAATATTTCAATCGGAAGACACCAAACCCGAACCAAAGAGAAAACCTATCGTGAGTTTTACTACGCTTTTTGGTGATCCAGGAGCCCAAAACAGGGGACCACTAGACCACCAAGTTAGCAAGCGGAGGAATGTTATGCCACGGGAGCACGAGGAGACCACCTCGTACCGCCTCCAACCTCGGATTCCAAACGGGCAGCCGATTCGGCCACCCAGGCTGCTGCGTACCTGAGTCATTTCGAGCTGTTGCTAATTGGGGTTTCCGACTCAATGTTACATCTTTGAACTTCAACCGTATCCAGACACCTAGCTATCTGTATCTGCGGATCGCCATTCGGCGCTTCTCTCATACTCGGGTGTAACATGTGTATCAGTTTTCCCACGTGTCAATCGAGGGCCGTTAACAAAGGGCAAGTAAACGCGTGTGAGGCCGCAACGTTGGACAGAGTGTGCCTCGATGTAGGAATGTCACCAGAATTCATTCTCGTGGGCTCTCGTGCGATCGGGAAGTCTCGAGTGAGCGGTGGTTTGGAAGTCGACCACCACTGGACGGCATGGCCATATCCTGGCTGTGTTCAGGAAGTGTCCACGGTCCACGGTCCACGATCTTCGCTTCCAACCCCTTCAGTGAACAATTAGGCCACACCAAACTCGGGTGGGTCTGTTCGCTGGATTCTTGCGTCTGCTGGGTAACATACCGCGTCAGTGTGGAGAGAACTCAAAGGGGTGGGTGCCGATTTGTTGCAGGAGTGTTTGTGCATGGACCCTCACGCCATGCCAAAAGTTGGTCCGACCGTTTGTATTGCGGACACGAGGTCGTCCTTTTGAGCTGACGTAACCATAATGCCGCCAGGCCAGTGCGATTCCAGTGGTGAAACACCGCGTCCCCCGTGCGCCATGTCCAGACCACGGCCTTTGTCGTTGTCACGGCTGTGCGAGTTGAGGCCCTCGAGGTGAGCCGCGACCCTTTGGCCCGCGCGGCTTGCTTGGTGTCGTGTTCTCCATGGAAGTATAAAAAAGGTCGAGAGGGGAAAAAAGCCATTCCGCACCGTCTTTCAACACTTCACGTCCGTTCGCTACGCCAGTATGCCAGACCACCCCGGGTTCCTATCGCGATCTCTGACAAGGAGTGAAATCCTCCGGATTTGCGACCCGTTTTCGGATGAAGCGGCTCAAGCATTTCTCAGATCAGAGGTAGCGCGTCATTTCCTTCCGCCAGTATTTGTCTTGACCAACGAATCGATGTAGAACGTGGAATGGGCTCTTGACAACACCTTCAAAGATGCCAAGATCGAATTTGAGGACCTCGACGGTCTTTCCTGGCCGGAGAGGCCCGCGCCACTTCAAGCCATCCCCGACTCTCCATCTCTGGAACCGCTGTTTGGCCCTGGGAAATCCTCCATACCAGTAACCATCTACGAAACTGACTGGAGTAGCGTAACCTCATCTCCCGCTCGCTGCCAGTGTGGTTTTAACCGGTCACCGTGCCAATTGCACCCGCGGAAGCTCTCACGTTCACGACGCACCTCCGAGATCAACCTCCCTCAGCGAGCAGACGTTTCTGATCCCTTCGCGTTCGTGCCTATACCGTCTGGACGGGAAGAGGAGTCGGATCTGCAAAGGACGGCCCAGTTTGGGACGACGATAGCGCGTCCTTTATCCGTAAGACAGGTGGAAAGCCGGTCGCGGCCATTTAAGACGTTGGAACTCCCACCGGAAGAAGACCTCTGTTCACCGATTGCGCCGCCTCCTGGTCTCCCTCTACCCCTTCTAGGATTCCAGTCTCTCCGGGGTGTCCCATTTCCTACGCGGGTCTAGGGCAATGGGTTTGGAGCCGTTCTCAAATGTGTACATTACATCGTTACTTCTAATTGCAGGCGTGGCCCAACAGTAATACATTGAATCCATATAGAAAAGACACTCGATTGATCCCTTTAACGAGATTATTGACACCCATATGGGCGAAGCGTGTGTTCTTTGGAAAGACCTAACCAGTGCTATCACGGTTAGCGGTACGTCCCGGGGTACTAACTGCGCTGCGGACGCTCGTAATGGAGCCTCGTCGGACAGCCAGCCGACAGACTTCATTCATTACCGGTCTCTGTCGTTAATTAATGAAAACCGCTTTCCGTGGCTCCCCTCATCCCCCCCCCCCAGTGTATGTGTGTGCGGATTCCAAACAATCATCACCCCTCGCGCTCGTGCAAATGGACCCTGGTTTTTGAAGACAAACAATCACGTTCATGATCCGTCTTGAATGGTCAACAGAGGAGCGCTGGAGCGATCAACCAGCTTCCCGGGTTGAAATGAAGCACCAAAATTTTCGTCCCGAGAGGACTCTGGGAATCCCGAGATTCTCGGAAACTTTCGATTTGAGGAAGTCCAATGTTCGCAGGTTGGAAATTCACGGTAACATACGGCAGGGTCAGGTTTGTTGCTGCGGGTGCATTGGTTGTATCGTAATCTCACATGAAGAACCATTATATACGTATACGGGTACAATATGCAGGACAGAGCATCGATAGCCAGTATGAATCGCGAATCGTCTATCATCGTTGCTGTGTCGCGAGCTCTAGGATTCGGTCAACGGCACCTCTTCGCCCCCCTGCTGCCCTGCACAACCCGCTGATCTCCAGGGCCCTGGATTTATAACCCTGCGCTTCAGAACCAGGGCCGACTAGGCGGGATAGGGCGGCGGCAAATTCATCAGCATCAATGTCTGGTGCAGCGCTCCTGTTCCCATATATCCCGATACCCCGATATTCTGCCCGGTTTGCGTTATCATACAGGTCATACCATTGGGCGAGTATTATTTGTGGGAGTGCCGCCCTGTGACCCATCGAAGGGGAAGAAAAAGCAGTCAGCCCAATGTCGAGAGAAGCCCGATTAGTGCACGAGGCGTTAATTAATAGGGGAGTGACGCTAAGCAACCCCTTACTCACAGTGCAGCTTCAAAGTATGAATTTGCCCCGCCGTGGTGAACGAGCGCCACGACATTCTTGTGTGTCATTATGGAGAACGGATCGACTGGTATCCAGTCCACAATCATGAACCGCTCCTTATCGACACCCGGCAGTAGTTCGTCGATAATGTCTCCGAATGAGGAATGCTGCGGTAACTTCCAAAGTACACGCGTCTTGGAGTCCAATGCCATGAGAAAACCCCGCAGTACGGCCCTTACTTGTGCTTTGGTATACGTAAAGTGGGTTCCCATGGACATCAAGAGGGTGGGCGCCGCATCTAACCAGTCGGACAGCTGAGGGTCTAGATCCCGTACGGGTACGGTATCAAGGACAATGGGGCCGTATAAGCGCAAGTTACTGGGCTTGGCGAATGGAAAGTCGAGATCGACGATGTCGGGTGAGATGACCTCAGTTGCGTTACGTAATGGAATTTCGTGAGGTAATCGGCCAAAGATACCATGGGAGTTTCGGTATTTGACGAGTGTAGAAATTTCCCGAGCGGTGACATAGGAGTAGAGCATGCGAAGCTTCATCTTAATGTTCTTCCAGATCTTTCTCCGAGGGATAGGGAATGGTAAGCCGCTCCCAAACCTAGACAAGGAAAGTGTGGGCATTTGACATGGGAACGCGCGGATGTTTGAATTGGACGAGGGGATGGAACGTACGCCGGATAGTACCAGAAGAATTTGAGACACGGATGTGCCGTTCCGATAATGTCAAGTGCCGATGATGGGTTGCTGAGGATGTATGAAACATCTAGACCTGCGACTGCGTCTCTCGCGGGGTTGAAGAGGTAGTCTATTACAGACAGGTCTGGGTCCGTCGTTCGGATGATCTCTTTGCAGCTTTCCACAATCTGCACGTAGTCTTGCATCGGGGGGTTACTGAAGTGGGAATGGCAGTGTCAAGGATGCACCACACCTTCACACGACCAGGCCGTGACAATTGCACTCGCGATGTCGTACGCCTTGTAGGATTTCGTCGTGGGAGAGTGGATCAGGTCTTCGTCTCTGATCCCTCTTTGCCGCAGAGCAGTGTTCATGTCCACGCCGCGGATGGTGTGGAACGTGAGCGAGGAGGAGGAGGGTCGGGACAATATGCTGTCATGCAGGGCGGCGACACGTTTTTCGAGCGCAGCAAAGGATGCGACGTGAACCTTGGTGTTGGGTCGAGATAGCAGCTCGGCGGCGAGGGCGAGGATGGTGTTGGCCTGGCCGCTCTCTGAGTTGGTTATGAAGAGAATGGTGGTCCGAGACATACTGCGGCACGAGAGGCGACGGGGACGGCCGCAGACGCGGGGGGACGGGTGGGAACATGAGGAGGGATTTATAGGGGATTGGGGTGGGATTGGGATGGGTGGGACATGCAGAGACAGGGGTGGGCCGTTGGCCGATCAGCTGATACAATAGGAACAGGGAGAAAAGAACGTGCTGAAGCGAACTCGGGGCGCTGTGATGATCAGTTTGGGGGATTCAAGGAACAGACAAGACAACAAAGCCCCGGTAGTGGTCGTGCCACAGGAACACGGCCGCACGTGACCCACCCCTGGCGTTTCCCCATTTCCGTCAGACAATTCGAATGAAAACCACGCCAGCCTGATCTCCCCCACCTGACGTCGCGCTCGGAGGGCGATAGCTTGCGATCCTAACAACCACAAACAACCTCCTCCCCTCGCCCAGCATGGATCAGCCTCCGTCCTCCATCAGCACCGTCTATCCCGTCCAGGTCCGGGCCGACTCGTCCTCCAAGCAGTCCCGGAGATCCGTTTCCCACCATTCCCTTTCGCATCAGCAGATGCAGCAACTCCAGGACATCAAACCAGCCCTACTTCCGAACCCGACCCACCGGCAGAGGTTCACGTACAAAGACAAGTTCCAGGCCCTGAGGGACAGGTACGAGCAGGTCTCCGCGGTCCGTGCACCCTCCTTTCTTCCACGCCACCGTGGCTGGTCTGAACGCACTCAACAGACAAACGAGGCTCTGCGGAAAGAGCTGAGCCTTGCCGAGGAAAAAATGCAGAAATTAGAGGCCGAGAACAAGTACGTCAACCAGGCCCTTGTTACGTCTCTCGCCTGACTTGTTCGCTCGAGCCTCCTGATTGATGGCATTGGGATTGTCGCTCCGTTTAATACTTCAATCGAACAGTTCTTGACCACCCAGAACGGCGACCGTCCCTCGCCCCTCTCCCCGCCCACGCCACCGACAAACGGGGCGTCAGATGATCGGGGAGGCCTACAGACAGTGAACGGCCATAGTAAGGTACCCCTTTTCCCTCCAGCACTCCCGACCTGCCTTTATTAAGCGTTCCAATGCAGAATTATACGACCGCGACACCTGTTGCAGATTCACATTGATGTATTTGTCCCGTTCGCATGCTATATACTCGCTTTGGGATTTCTTTCCGCCTCGTACTCCGCGTGGGGTGCGACAACCAGAGGCAACGTGTTCTTCATTCCCGGACGGGTGTCGCACCAATGTTTCGTTTATCGACCCTATTGCCGTTGCCTCGAGGACAACATGCTCAACTAAGTTTGATCAGTGGCACTTCCTCACCTCGTTTTTCCGGTCTGGCTCAAAGAAAAGGGCTCTTTGATCCGCCACGGAAAGGTGATTTGATCTGTTTCCACTTTCTTTCACTTTCATTGAAAGCTAACGCCTACCTCGGCCCTGGTATATATGCGTGTCGCGCAGGCATACGAAAGGCTCACCTCCCTCGCTTTGTGCCCCAACCTCGTACGTCCTCATTTTACCTACCCGTCTTCTTGATCCTGCTTTGCTCACCACCGGTTTTGCCGACGCGCTTTCCAGTGTGGCTTCCTCTATATCACAACCCTCGCTTCGATAGCCACTCATTTTTGTCGTTTTGACGACATCCTTCCCTTCTTTCCAGAAGTGAAAGAACCAACTCTCATTCCGCCTCGTTATCTGCTACCATCGATTGGTAGCCCCTGATTCTGGCCCACATAACCATTCATAACGATGTCTTCTACTCGCAAATTAACTGAAATCCCCTCTTGTATGCGCATGTCGTTCAATTATCCGTGGGAGAGCTCACCTGAAAAAGAAATCGTGAGTGATAGTGTCTTCCCTCTTTCCGATTCTGACTTTTCGTATTGCAGGGTGATCCTCTTTCGTACGATCCTCCAGACATTACGTCCGACTTCGAGGCCATCTATGGCGAAGGCGCTGCAAAGGTCCTCTTCCCGTCAACCCCGACCTGGGGCGGCAATGTTTTCCCTTTTCTTCAAGATGATTCGCCGTACACGGGTGCTCTCTTTGGCTTGTTTGGACGTGAACTCACTCCCGAGTCGCCATCAAAGGCGGAGAGCTCCCCCGTTTCGTCGTCTGGCTATGCAAGCGTGGGTTCCTCCCGTTCTCTTTCCACCAGCTCCAGGTGTTGATTAGCATTTAGGATCTCAGCTCCCTTTCTCGCATGTCCCCTAGTCCGAGTCCCAAACAGGGGGTCCCGGGGGGGAAGAAGGAGCAGCAGACCACGATAAGCAACGCCCGCGCCCGCCGTGTTCCGTATCAACGTCGCTCGTTGGACTCACCTCCAAGTCCCGTTTCTTCGCTCAGTCGGTCGAACCATTCAAGACTCCCACACACTCCCGCCTCTCCAAGTTCCTCAACTGGCTCCTCGATTTCCAGCGGCCCCGATGATGTGATAACCCCAGAGTTCATGCGCAGTCTGCAATTCGGTACGCCAGGAATCCCAATGGCTGGTTCTTCGTCTCTTCCTGAGGGCCATGGTTCAGCCCCGGATCCTGTCCTTCGTCCTCAGCGACGGGTGAAGTTACTTGTGAAGTCGCAGTCTCCTCCACAAGCCCCTCACAATGTCACCACGAATGTCCAGCAGCCAGAGGTGTTTGCGCACCGGTACTGTCGATACCCCAATTGTGGAAAGCGGTTCGCTGATAAAAGGACGACGGAGAGACACAGACTAACGCATCTCAAGTTCGGCACTTATATTTGTCCTAACCCTGCGTGCGACTCTCGCACGAAAACACGACCCCATTTCGCGAGTGACTTTTCCCTTGGTCGTCATCTCAGACTGGCCGCAGATGATTCACCGTGCGCTGTGGGGAAAGGCCATAAATTATCGTCATTCAAGCTAAACGCCACCCAGGTGGAGGCACTGATCCAGCAGGCTCTGGTCCCTTTTGATCCCGCAATTCACACTCCTTTCTGATTTGATGCCAGTCGGTAATATTATGATGACGTCCCCAGCGGGTGTCCTTTTCCCTGTCGACCCTTGTATCTAGTTCGTTCGCTTTGTCCATCCTTGTCCGCTTGTACTTCCTCGTTGTAATCACTTGTATCCTAAATCGTCCGCGGTTCGTTGCACCCGTCACTTTTCTTGTTCGTCACAATGGTTCCCGGAAGAAAGATACCTTGAATACCATTTGATTCACTTCCAATGTGTCCCGGGTTTCTACTGACCCTAATCAACTCGTGTCTTTCTTTCGCAAATATGCTACATTGGGTGGTAAAGGGGTGAAGGGGAGTGCCTTGAATAGAGGGTATCAAACTCGGGAGGTCGAAGTTAGGCGCCGACTGCTGGATTTCAGACAATCGTCTCCTTCCAGAAACCGGGAGTGTCTTTAGTCCGCCCTCATCGCGTCCTCGACGACCACGACATCGACCGCTCCCGTGCCTCGCCTGGGCATGGTCACATATCCAACAGGTCTTTCCCAGGTCAACGAAGAGTCCGTATCGACACCTACGCACGGAGGCACAGTAACCACTGGTCAAGAATACGACATGGCAATCGCTGAAAAAACCGGAGGGGACCAATCCCAACCCTCGCCCACGACCGTCCAGCCAACCCCAGTTCAGAGGCGGTCGGGGGGCTCGTCGCAACGACCACGACCGGTGTCGATGCCGCCCCAATCCTTTGGACAATCAAACGGACCTGTTCCCGCTGAGCGAGAACGCCAACCCGCGGAGGAAAACTCGAGGCAACAGCAAGGCAGAGACCAATCGACCCACCGCGTTTCTCGAGGTTCGAGCAGGGTCTTGGGCGACTATACCCTCGGCAAGACCTTGGGCGCAGGGAGCATGGGGAAGGTCAAACTGGCTCAACATGCTAACAGTGATGAGAAGGTGTGTCTTTCGTTGGGTTTTTGGGTGTCCATCGGGCACTAATGGACTGCCCTAGCTTGCTATCAAAATCCTGCCTCGCGTCATTCCCAACCCTAATCCAAGTTCTGAGACCGCGGCAAAGGCAGCTGCCAAGGATGCTTCCAAGGAGGTTCGAACACTACGAGAGGCCGCCCTGTCCATGCTGCTTCACCACCCATATATCTGTGGCATGCGGGAGATGATCGTTCATCAACACCACTACTACATGGTTTTCGAATATGTCAACGGCGGCCAAATGTTGGACTACATCATCAGCCACGGTCGCCTACGGGAACGTGTAGCGAGGAAGTTCGCACGACAGATTGGGAGCGCGCTCGAATATTGTCACAAGAACAGCGTCGTACATCGCGACCTTAAGATCGAGAACATCCTCATCTCCCAGACCGGCAATATCAAGATCATCGACTTTGGCCTTTCCAATTTGTACGACCCATCAAATCATCTGGGAACTTTCTGTGGATCCCTTTACTTCGCTGCTCCCGAACTGCTCAACGCGAAGGTTTACACCGGTCCTGAGGTGGACGTCTGGAGTTTCGGTGTCGTGCTTTACGTGTTAGTCTGTGGGAAGGTCCCCTTCGATGACCAGAGTATGCCTGCGTTACACGCTAAGATCAAGCGTGGTTTAGTGGAATATCCTGTTTGGTTGAGCGCTGGTACGTTCCACACTCCTACGCCCACCCCACGTACTGATGTGATCTGTGGCAGAATGCAAACACCTGTTATCCCGCATGTTGGTGACGAATCCTCCCGCTCGGGCGACCTTGGCCGAAGTTATGAATCACCCGTGGATGACACGAGGTTTTCCGGGGCCTCCGGACGCTCACCTCATTCCCCGTGAGCCTTTACGATCTGATGAATTGGATAGGAACGTCATCCGCGGGATGAAAGGCTTCGAGTTCGGAACAGAGGAAGATATCGAGAAGAGGCTTCTCGAGGTTTTGGAATCCGACGCGTATCATCGCGCTGTCCAGTACTGGGAGCGCAAGCGAGGCATCAACAATGGTCGGAATGGTGCTGTGAACGGCAAGCACTGGGATTCTCCCTCCAACACTTCCCTGGGGTACGAGTCTGCCAAAACCGATTTGACCGCGTCACCATCCAAGAAGTCGAAGCGGTTCTCTGGATTCGACTTCTACCGCCGAAAGCTATTCTCGCCGACGACTTCTCCTCCTGCCACCCCGATGTCGAATTCGCCTCCTAACTCCCAATCACATCTCTCTCTAGGCGATACCCGTGAACCCGCGGATCCGACGTATGGATTCCATCCTCTCATTTCAATCTACTTTTTGGCCAGGGAGAAGATGGAGAGAGAACGTGTCTATGGCCCGGGACACTTTGCCAGCTCCCAACTATCGCTTACGACAGCCGCCGCTGCCAAAAATACCACAGGCGCTAAGAAAGAAGACCACTCAACGCATCCTACAGGGTCCACCAAGCAATCGGCCAATCCTCCTGTCAAGGACACGACCACGGAACCCAGCACCACTACCAAAGCCGATTACAGCATGCCACTACCCCGGCTACCAGCGCCAGAATCTTCCCACTATTCTGGCATGTCTTACGAACCCACTGCTCCTACACCCTCTCCCACCACGCAAACCTTCCATCCACAGCCTAGATCCAGAGATTCCGCCGGTCTGTCGATCAAACAGCCAGACGGCATGGGCGATCTGGGCGTCCAACCCCCGGCATCTCCTAACAAAACGCCAATCCGGGCTCCGCAACCCTCGACACACAAGAGGAGCCATAGTCTTAGTCAACGGCAGAACGTTGCCCGTACATGGACCGGCATGTTCGGACCTCCAAATGCTGTCCGGGATGAGAAGCAAATCACAGGTACTGGTGATCAACCCTTTATCCGGGAGCCTCCTAAGACTGCCGGTCCGGAAATCGCCCGATTCTCTGAGAAGATGGATTTACCCCCTGTAGTGGACGAGTTTGGGGAGAAGGCGGAGGATACCGAGGGGAAAGCTGTCGACGACAGGACGCTCACTCCTTCTGTCAGCAGTTCACCACCGGTCTCCGCAGGTGCAACATTGGCGAGGAAGTTTGGAAACTTCTTGGGCAAGGGGGACGAGACTAGGCGATCGACTACGTATAGCAAGAGGACGAGTATTCTAGGCGGTCTTCCCCCGAGACCTTCAGCGGACGGTGATGGTGCGAAGGAGAAGACGAGCTTGAACGAGGATAGGAGGCCTAGCGCTGAGAAGGAGAACGGGGACCCCGGATCTACCTCTTCTCCGATGTTGACCCAGAGTCAGAGTCAACAACTTCCCAGTGCCCACCGACGCGCGCACACCGTTCTTGACCCGCAGGGAAGGGCAGCAAGGCACGAGAGGAGAAGCAGCACGGGGGGTTCACTGTTGTCTGGTGGAACGCTTGGTCGTCACCGCCGACCATCCACCGGCTTCAGCAACGTCACTCGCCCATGGGGCGGTGAAAAGTTATTCGGCAAAACCGAGGAGGTGGATGAGAACACCGCTAATGACGAGACGATGCAACATGGTGCCGCCAAAGCGAGGAACGGCAAAGTTGCACCCGATGAGGAGATTCACGACGACAGAGAGATCAAGCCGGTTTTCTTGAAGGGTCTTTTCAGGTAAATCAAAGAGAACGTTCCAAAAGTGACCAAAGATCTTACGACCATGATCAGCGTTGCGACGACATCGACAAAGAGTCCCAGTACTCTCAAGAGCGACATCCGTCAGGTGTTGGATAGGATGCAAATCCGGTATCGCGAGACACGAACTGGATTCGATTGCATCCATATGCCATCGATCGACCTTTCCTCGTTCCCGGTGGAACAGCAGACGCGACACAAAAAACAAGGTTCGTCAGGTTCAGATGAAAAGACGAGCACGATCTCTCGGCGGGTTACGAAGCGGCCTTCGAAGCTGTCCTTCAGGGTGAGGGGCAAAGATCGCGAAAAGGAGAAGGAGAAGGAGGGTGGGACCCCCGCAGAGAAAGACAAGGATCTCCCCAGCCGACCCTCCGGTGCGACGACCCTCACTGCGACCCCGAGCAGCGAATCCTCGTCATTTTTCAATGTAATTTCCAATAACAACCTCACGGCTGACACACATCCCCGATCAGAGACGGACAGTACGACAGCGACAGTGCAGGCGTCAGAGGACGTTCCAACCCCAATCGCACCTTCCCCCCCTTCGGCTTCCAAGACGCTCCCGCCTATTCCACGTGATTATGCCGGTTCACCACCACCCCAACATGCTATGTACCACACCGGTGAGATCGACGAAGACGTGTTTGAGTCAATCGGGGCCAGTAGGTTAGCGGTGCGTTTTGAGATCAATATCGTCAAGGTGAGTATCCCGTTTTGCTGTGTCGCTGCAGGGATGTCGTAATTGACGGTCCCACAGGTTCCATTATTGCCGCTGCATGGTCTCCAATTCCGAAGAGCGAGCGGTGATGGCTGGCAATATCACATGCTCGCTCGTCGAGTTCTGACAGAGCTCAAGTTATGACCTATTCGTTCAACCGCTGCGATCTTCTTCTGTTTGTTCTCTTCTCCGCTGCGATACGACCACTTGTGCAGAAAGCGTTTTTCTTTATAATTATGCGCCGAATCTACCGCGCCACGCCCAAGCTGATTGCTCTTTGATCCTCTCTAATCCCGCTTTTTTTCTCTGTATTATATCGTATGTGTCCAGTTCGGGCCGTTCCTCTTTACCTTTTGGTTTTAGTTCTAGTTTATGAAATCTTCATCCCAGGGATAAGCGGTTGGAACTGGTATTGATTCCTACATTGATTGCGCGCCGACGGCGACACGGCAACCTTTACAACGAGTGGGTAAAATCGGATACAAGCGGCAGTGGATACCCGTATCATTGGCGGTGTACCACCGGGGTTGATCCAGGATGACGAAGAAGATCATGGGGCACATTTCAGGCTCAATAATGTTGACACATGAATCACACTGCAACATTCCTCCCGCTATTTATTTGTGCCTTTGCTCGGCAACCACTTGACCGGGTGGGTATTGTATGGTCGCCAAGGGGGGAGGATGACCTGGCAAAGGTTCGTGAGGGATTCGTGACAAAGCCACCGCGACGCACGAAAGTCAGGACGAGGACCGATGCACCGAAGAGGACAAAGGTGGTCTGAAGAGACTGTAGGATGCAACCTATCGAGAACGAGAGGAACTGGGGTGCTGGGTCAGGAACGGCGGAATAGAGCCTGGGCGTGAGAGATGTTGCGTACGGAGATTATTACGAGGGCATAGTGGGTCCTCTTCTCTACCATCCGCTGTCCCTCAAAATCCTGGACCGTGGTTAGGATACACGCGGCAAAGACGGCGAAAGTGGAATGGACTTGCAATGTTCTTATAGAGGGTGCGGGAGAGGAGGTCAGTCATGATCAGAGGTAAGGTGATGTCGATCAGTCAGGGCTGTCGTGAGGACCGGGCAAGGTTAGCGTCTAGCCGGCGTACAGCTCCTAATCGTCGCTCTTTAAATACCGGCGACGGTCTTTTCGTCCTTTTAGGCACGATACCTGTACTTCGACCGTTGTCTCCGTCGGTCTGCGACTCTCCCCATCAGCATCGCGGCCCGTCATCTTCCAGAGCTCGGCTAGAGGCTAGATATGTTCGGAGGGGATCAACGCCGGTCCCGGAATCCGCAGTGGACGATAGCCAGTGGACAGCAGGACGAGGCCCAGCGGCAGCAAACCCAACCGACACCCTCCACCTCCGGATTGATCTCAGGCGCACCCTCGTATTACGATCCCGACGCAGTTGGTCAGCAGCCGCAGTCATCGTTAGACGATCACCAATGGCTGCACTCCACTGCGACGCAGCAGTATCCATCGGGGTTGGGCACCGGTGCCTATAGCGTCCCGTATCGGCAGCAGCAGCCTCAGTCTTCCAGGGCCCTTCTCCACGAATCTTTCTCACGACAGCAGCACAGGACCCCGGCACAATCTCAGCAGCAGACCGTCCCCCATCTGCTGAACCAGTACAATTTTGTCGCCCCTCAGTATCAGCCTCCCCAACAGACACAATTTCCTCTCGATCAGTCCGCCGCGCCAGGTTATCGACCTCAGGTTCCTAACGAACCCTATCTATACGGTCAAATTCCCTCGAACCCCGCACAGAACGCACAAAACGCGTCCAGGGTCGAGGATTACCCCTATTCTCAGCAGTTCCAGTTCTTCAATTCTCCCCTATCCGAGCTCGCGAATAACGCGACATCATCTTCCTCCTCTTCCGAGTTACTTGCATACCCGCCCCCTCATGGTCCTTCCGTTTCGCCTGCTATCTCGGACCGGTCGACGCGGCAAAACACGAGCGGACCAACCCCACCGCCCCCGCCCACATCGACAACCCCCGCCACGGGCCCCGTCGTTGCCGCCGCCGAATCAAATACCGCTCGAAACAAGGCGCCTAGAACCAGCAAAAAGCGGAAGAGCGCCAAGAGGCCTAGGATCGCTGAAGATTCCACTACGGATACAGAGGAAGAAGATATCATTGGCAGTGGGGCCAGTTTTTCCATTCATCTCACGCAACCGCCTCGTGGGTCGGAGTTTGTCTTCCCTACTAGACTGTGAGCCGCCCTTTCAGCTATATCCCCGGAGCTCCAGTGCGGGACAGACATCATTGTCCCATTAGCGCGGGCGCCCCTTTCCGGGTCTTGGCTATTGCCGGAGTCTCTCCTTCCCACCCTTCCTTGCGCCGATCCGATCGCTGATTTCCTTGCCTTTCTGACAGTCCGGGAGCATGCACGCATTGCAAGAAGCTCAAGGTGAGGGTTTCCGCAGGCGTATCAAGGCCGATTAACGTCAGCTCATGTGAATTTCGATCCCATGCGCACGCATGAATCTGCACCGCTTCAGATGAAGTGCGATTTTCCGAAGAACCAGAACGTCTGTAAAAGGTGTAAGACAGGCGGGCATCGCTGCGTGGTGGAGGGTAGGAAACCTCGGAGCGCCCCAAAGTAGGTTTTTCCACCGGCACCTCCTATCACTCACGGGATCGCGCGTCCCATATAAAGGGTCGACTTTATTTTCCTCCACTGCATCAGTGCCGGAGATGTCCAGACCCTCATCACCTGCCTCTTCTGACGACGAGTCGTTGACCGTTCCTTCATCTAGCAAACGGGAATACCTTCTCGCCCAGATCAAACAGAAGGATGCAATAATCGAGTCTCTCCTTAAACAGGTATGTTCACTGACACCCTACTTCCCAATCTTTTGATGGCAAACCCCCGTAGTTGCATAACCCATATGTCGCAACGCCGTTATCAATTGCTTCGTACCGGAGTTCCACATCCCCCTCTGACCAGAACAACGAAAGCGTCGTTGATTGGTTGGACAAATTGACAGCCAGTTTCAACTCTGACGTCAAGTCCGCCGGAGGGACCATGGCATCACATTCGTTCACGTTCACCCCACGTCCGAAGGACACCAACTCCGACACCGACTCTGATGGTGGCGGCGTCACCACAGTGTTGGGCGAGAGCGCACAGGATGACTCAAACAGCGGCGACGAGGGTGATAATGATTCGGGTACCACGAGTAAGGCGGCGGGAGCCCTTCCCGATATCGCCGTCCCCATTGGCCTGATTGCAAACCTGAGCTTGTCGAATGGCAAAACTTCGACAAAAAGGAACAACGATGACGATGAAGACCTCGTGAGTTTTCGAGATCTACTTAGCCTCTGTGGTACCTGACACGCTATGCCCGAAGGGTTATGCAAATGAAAGCTATTTCAAGAAAGGTGAGTTTGAGTGCCTCCGCTCCCACCATTTTCCCGGTTTCCCCGTTTGTTGATTCAACCCCTCTTCAGGCGCCGCCACGGATCTGGGGCTCCGAGCTTCGTTGATTGAACAACACACACCCCCGGAGATTTTGGTTCACGGGTTGGTCACGCCCACAGATGTAGAGAAACTGTTTTCTATGTGCGTGTGGTCATCTACTCATCTAGAATGTTCCATGCCATTCAACATTGCTGATTGCTAATCCTAATCCATAGATTCTACACCAAACTGAATGTGGGTATCAACGGCATTCCGTGAAGCTCGTTGCTCATCAAGGGTTGCTCTACAGCCCCATGTGTCTTTATTGGATCCTTCCTTGCACACACCGGCCAACACTTATGCTAGATGCCCATTCCTGTTCACCGTTGGTACGTTTATTCCTCATTGTGCCCTTTCTCAGGCCCGGGAAACTAACCGATGATGATCTAGTATGTGCCGTCTCGTCCCGGTACTATAGGGAGAAGTCCGAAATATATCCAATCGCGATGCATTTCGCCAGGCATGCGGCCGCTAATGCGCTTGTAGATGGCTGGAAATCTGTAGAATTGTGTCAGGCATATGTCCTCCTTAGTACCTACGGCGTCCCCGCCAAACGTTGGGAAGAGGATCGTGGTTGGCTGTATATTGGTCTCGCGATTAGGTCTGTCAAATCGTGTGCCGTGCTGGACGTATACTGATACTGACCCTGCCGCTCGTCAGGATCGCCACGGATCTCAATTTGTATCTGCCGCAACCGAAGAAAGTGGCTAACGAGAAACAGGGGAGGGAGGCGCTGAACAAAACGAGAACGTGGCTGATATGTCATAACCTGGACCGATCTACTGCCACACAGTTCGGCAAGCCAACCTCAATTAAAGAGGACTCGTGAGTGACCTCTTCGCCTCCACGCACGGAGCCTTCACTCACGGGATTTGCAGAATTGTCAGGAACTCTGCGGACTGGTACAAGAGGTCTCAATTCAATGATCGCGTAAGGGAATGTGCGGAATGTGATGTATCCAGGTTAACACCGAACCTTCTTGTTACAGTACGACATCGGCTTGTGCGGCTACACCGGCCTCCTGAGGATAGTGTCCAAGTTCCACGAGGAGCTGTTTTCGGACCCTGACGTGGCCACCGGCTTGAACAAGGTAACGAGAAATCCGTGGTTTTGGGATCCAATCCGCAATGGCTTACGATATCCCTCGATTCCGGCAGTCCATCGATTTTAAGGCGGTCACCAAACTCTACGATGACAAATTGACGGTGTTCAATGATGAGTGGAAAGGGAGATTCATCGAGAGTGATACCGGCGGTAAGTGGGGTCTCCCTTGCATCATTATGTCCCCTGATCATTCTTCATCAAACCTACACAGAACCTTCGTACGCATTCAGGAGTTCCTTACTTCCCTTGTACGTATGTGTTAGACCACAGGGGTTTTAGAGCTGACACGTTCCCCTCATTTCGTTAAGTCTCGTAAACTATTCAAGACTCGTGATGCACTCGTTCGGGTTCCAATATGCCTTCGAGAAACGCGTCGAGGCAGATCTGCGACACTTTTATGCAAAGTGTTTTGGCGCTGCCACCTCCGTGATCAGGATCATGATTGAAAGCTTGGCTCCAAGTGGCTTCATGCTCTATTCTCCGGATGGTGAGCCGCTACTCATTCTCCACGCGTTCCGGGGTCCGACATCGCTTCTTGACAGGTCACTTCGTCTTCACATCCTTCGCATCGGCGTTCCTGCTCAAGGTCAGTGTCGGATCAACCACGTGTGCGGTGCTTTCCCTGATGTCCCGGCCGCTCCAGCTCCTACGGCCCGAGTTCTCCTGGCTAGTAGAACCTGATGACAAGACGAAGATTTTCGACCTTATTGGTCGTCTGATCCAAACCCTGAATTCCCCAGAGGTTGCCGTCGATAACAAGCACACCCCGAAGCTGCATGCCAAGTTCCTCGCTGGGTTGCTCACGAAATACCACCAGGACTCTAACCAGGACCAGCTTTCCCAAGAGCCCCTTCCACCGAGCAAACACTCCGTAGGTGGGAACCCTAATCAGTACGAGGGGCAGCCACAACCTTCCAGTACTTCGGCTCAATACTTCGGCCATGGTCCCGGGACCACACCGAGTAACTCGATGCCCCAAAGCGGGTTTGACAATGTTTCATATTCATCGGATCCGAACCTGTCCTCCCAGGGCAACGTTGCCTTCCCACACGACACGCCCCGGTACCAACTCCAGACTTCGGATGGCATGGTTACTACCCAGGACAGTGCTGTGAACGCTATGGCTGACCTTTCGGAAGAGGACATGCTCGCGACCTTGCGAGCGATTGGGAATCCTAACTGGTGGTCGAACGTGATGATGCCTGGGTATGCCGACTTTCTTTCAACGATGGTGTTGTCTGATCGGATACACAAACAGATTCTCCTGGCCAAGTCCATCTTCGGCCGGCTCTCCGGAAAGCACTGGGACGCTTCCCAGTCACTCCTTCCACTCAAGCTCCTCTCTGTCAGATGCTACCGGTTTCGGCCTTGGGTTTGATATGTATCCGCCCGCTCAAACCGCCTCCGTTTCACTTCATTAGAGAAACTCCATCCCCCCACACCCTCGCATTCTTGGTCACTTGTTACGAGTATCATCCTCTGCTTCATGTAACGAAATGTTAAGTTAGTGTACGTACATATATGTGTGTGAGAATTATCTACTGCGCGTCGTTTGTAATGAAATCAACCCGCCAGAGTACACCTTCACGTGGTAGATACGCGTAAGACTTCCCAAGGTTCTGACAAAACGATAGACAAGAAGGGAAGGAAAGGGACACGAGGAAACATGGAATTATGCGATAACACAGGAACTATCTCCATCTCCCTTCAGCTCCATCGCTGACTTCTCGGCCAGGATGGCGTTCCGAATCCGCAGATCTTCGACTTCTCTCTCGAGGTTGTCCCGTACCGCCCTTTCCTCATGCCTGAGCTTCACCGACAGAGGAAGGTAGGAATTGACCTCGCCCCATGCGCTTATCCTTTCCTGCATCACGGCGCAGGAAGCGTCATCCACAAACGTTTCGGTATGCCACCAGCACACCCCCGCCTCGATGTTACAGTCCACAGGACAGATACGACTGAGGAAGAGGGCGACGGCTTCGGGCTCCCCGATGGTCGAAAGACCAACGTTCAACTCGCTGAGTTTGGAGAAGGAACGCGAGATCTCGAAGACCGATGGGAGATCCGCCTCCGTCGCATGCAGATACAGTCCGAGTTTTCGAAGATTGGGGCAGTTCCGTGCAAAGGGGAGTAGCGCACGGAGGGTTAGATTCGATTGTGTTCCCATCGCTGACCCAAGGACCACTGGCTCCCTGTTGAGGTCGATTGCCTCGAGGGTAGGCCATCTGCTCGTCAATGTCTCTAGATCATCTAGCGTTAGGCAGAGCGGGATGGGGTACATCAACTCGAAAGTGGTTAAATTGGGGCAGTCGAGGAGAGGTTCGAGGGTATCAAACGTTAAAGCTTCGAATTCTGGCTCCGTCTCGCCCCACTGAGTGCTCATGGTCGGCCCTGGAAGTGCCTCCACATATATGTTCTTGATCGACGGGAAATTTTCTCCAACCACGGTAAGGTATTGCCGAACGGATGCTTCGCTCTTTACGGAGATCGCGTGGACGTAGATGGTCGTTAGATTCTTCGCAGCAGGAGCGAGTGTGTTCGCTACCACCGGAATGAATTGTGAGAGATGTGCGCTGAGAGACAGGTCCCAGAGCATCGGGAATCCATCCCCGGGAATAACGGGGTCGATATTCTCTACGTCCTCCTTTTCCCCAATACCTTGATATTGCAAGTATTGGAATTCGATGACACCGAGGTTCGGTAACTTCGCGAGGGTCTCCATTACGCGATTTGTGATGTGGTACGGGGGTACCACGACCTTCTCCAGGCGTGAAAGCTCACCAAGGAGAGGGACGAAATACTCTTCGATAGACGAAGCAGGGCGCGAGGTCCGTAAATCCAAAGTCGTAAGGTGCGGCATCCGTGCCGGGATATTATCGAAGAAGGGCCGAAGGGGATCGAGACCATCGCCCAACTGAAGGTTGAACCGACGAACGGACTCGTTCATGAACAGAATCGCGAACCTCCCAAGGCTGGGAAAGGCAGTGGCATATGTGTACTCGCGAAGGCGTGGGAGTAGGCTGAGACTGGTTCTGGTGTCCGATATCTCCGCGAGAGAGGCAGCAGTGATCTGAGGTGTGTGACCAAGATCCTCATAAGTGAACTTGCGAACGCGACGAGCGTATGTCATAAAGCGAGACCAATCCTTTGGTTCGAGTTTCCTCTCGAAGCTCTGAGCAACGTGGTAAGTACTTTGAAATCAATCCACGTCATAATCACACCACATACGCCAGTGGAGACGGATATCGGTGCCAGGATGGATAGGAGCTGCCTGGGGTTGGAAACCTCCCGCCACAGCTTATCGCGAGCCACCTCGGACCATACTTTGCAGACAACGGCATTGTTTGCATTGGAGGTAGAGTCAAGATGATCGAAGATGTGGTCAAGGAGTTCTGTAGAGCCGACGCGTTGTAGGACGGATTGGTACATGGGGAAAGTCTGAGACGGCGGTGAGCCACTGGCCACCACTGGCCGGACGGAAGGAGGAATGTGATGCGGCACGTGACTCGCGATCGTGTCACAATCCCACCCGCCGGGACCCAAGCTCCGACAACATGTATCACATCAGTCGTCTTGACGGACATACACTCGGTCTACAGGTAGCACAATACACAGAGGGGGGACACCCGGAATAGATCTACGCGGTATATAGAATGGGGGTATCAGTCGTCTCACGAGAAAAGGCGAGCGGTCCGAGGGCCGGAGGAAACGGTATGGTGCAACGGCTTCTACGCATCGTGGCGTCATATCTATCGTTTCCCCTTCGTCGCTATAACGGTAACCCCAAGGCCAGGTGGGGATGTAACAGGTTTCCTGTGGTTGGTCGTGAGCTTAGCGGACCCGTCAGAAGGACGAGTCGAGAACTGGCCTCGGGCCCGCAGGCAGGGTTACATCTAAGCCAGATCGACCAGTCTAGCCAGTCCATAAGCTCGGCAATATCTGATTCCCATTTCTTGAGGAGTCCCTCAAGCTCCCTAATGCCAATATTCTCGGAATCAAACGCGTCCACCCAGATGTTGCCCAGGACACCACAGATCTGGGAAAGAACATCTTCTACGGCTCCTTTGATCAACTTCTCCTGTGGCGTCAGCAAAGCCTCGGGTGTCCAGGCGGTATGTGTGGCTGCGCAATGCTTCACTACTGGGTCGACCCATGACCGGTCAACGGGACCGGTGGGATTGGGGGGAATGGCGGACGTGAGCATGTATGGCGTTAACATTATCAAGACCTGGGACCTGGCTTCGGTGACCTGTTCGGTGACGTTCCTTTTCGATTCTTGGTTTCGTAGTACGTGCTGCAGCAACTCTAGGCGTTTCCCGTAGCGATCGACGATGACTTGAGTGATACTTCCCCAATCAATCCCACTCCCCTGTCCATCTCGGGTGAATACGTCGGTGAGCTGGTCCCGAATGTGCTTAGAGTCTGCCTCGGAGATTTCATCGAGACGGAATTCTTCCTTGGATTTTGCAGTCCTCGCCTCAGTCAGGCTGGAAAGTGCTGGGTCGAAAAACGATACAACACGGGAGTAGTCAATCTTGATCCGCGTTTCTCCAGGGGGGCCGCTATGCCGCATCCCCGAGCTGAGAGCCTCGAAGGAGGCGGATGCATCGGAGCGCGCGCTTCCCCTCCAACCTGGTGGTAGCTCCGCAGTGCCACGATGTGGGGGTGGCCGGGGCGGTGGGGCGCGGTAGAACAGGCTTGCGAAATCCAAATCGAGGCTATCCACTCTATCAGAATGGGGAATGACCTCGGACTCCGACACGAGCTCCATCCCGGTGTCAAAGTCGCATATCATGATTTCGCTGTTTGGGACCCATAGATCAAAAAACCAGGACGACAGACAAGAAGGGTGACGCTCACAAGTCCATTTCCATCCTGAAGAGGGGGCGCGGTGAGTGAAAATGTTGTGTGGGGAAAACAGTTGGGCTAATACCTCACAAAACCGTCCAGATTAAATTGCTCTCCCCATCTACAGAGCTCCTGAATGCGAACGCGTTCCTCCCAAGCCATCTCAGGACGGACCTTTCCCCATATCACGATGTCCTGGGTATCCATTACACCGGAAGGGATTATCTTGGCGGCGCTGGAACCGTCGAAGTACGCAAGGCGGAGCGATCGGGTGGTCACGTAGGTATAGAGGTAGCACTTTACCCAACAAAAGAGGAAAGAGTGCTCTGGGTCAGTTGCTAACCAATCCAATTTCATGGGTCGGTCGTTGTTCGACCTTCCATGGTAAAGGATTGTCCCAGGCGGGACGGTCGCAGCAGTTATGGTATGGCCTATCTCTCATCAACATACTAGAGCGGGATCTATAGGAACGTTGATCACCATACCATTAATGTAGCGGGTATTCTGCCACTGTTGAAGTAATGAGCTGACAGACCAAAAGATGAGGTTCCCAGTCGAGTTTGCCCTATCATCCGTTCTCTGGATAGGTTTCAAGCTCGGAGCAGCGTGTTGTTGGAAGACCTGTTGGTCAAATGCGGCCCTAACCGCTGCTGCTGCAAGGATGACCAAGAGGTGAATCGAGCTTCGCATGAGAGTGAGGAACAAAACCTGGTGGCTGCGGAACCAGGTGTTTCGTCTGCATTACGTATCAGGCGGCTAAAAGGCGGTCAACTCTCGGAACTCGTACAACCGCGTGGTTCCAATCGTACTCGTCGCTCAAGCGCCTGATGCTTGGACTCCCCACGTGTCCCATACGGGGATACCGCCACACGGATTCTCTGCCCAGCATCGAGGAGTTTGCCGAGAAGGGGGGCAAGGAAATCTCGGATCCCCCTCGCTTGGAGCCTCAAGCTCAAGAGTCGGCGGCCCCGTTCCGAACAAATCTGAGGTCTCGTAGGCGACGCGGTTGTCCATTCCCCGGGGCCACTATCCGAAACCACCGTTCTGTTCCTCGAGCCTCTTGACACCCAGTGTGACCCCAAATGCATGGAAGCCACATTGATCACAAAAAGTAGAGCTAACTGAGATGAGTGGTATTCAATCATTTCCGCTCAAAAGTCGATTCGAATTGTGGGCGACTGTTCGGGGGCCAGATGCTCCCATACACCAGCTGGGTGAGCTAGTCCGGTCCTGCACCAGCGTTCCCGTCCAGAGCGGAACTATGGTGCCGAATATAACTGGTTCTTCGTGAGGATAGTGTTCGGGAACAAAACTGCCGGGGGTCGTGGCTCGATGATCGAGATAACTCATGTATATACTTCCCGCAAAGAGCCATGTCGATTTCATTGCATGACAAAAAAAAACTCGCGGAAATCAGGAAAGAATCCCTGGATATCTACAACCGCATACACTCTATTGCGCAAGATGCTCTCTTTGTGGGAAAGGTCGCAGAGCACTACAATGGATACCCTGTAATCCGTGCGATCTACTTCTTGTCATTGGCCGGACCAGATTTAAACGAAGACCCACAGCAAACCTGAGGTGTGGAGCTTGGTACGTTAATCCAGACCTGGTACGTCACCGGTCACCGCTTGCACCGCCAGAGATGAACTGCAACTTGTGTGACCGCAGAGTGGTGGTAAATTTGCCTACTTCAAATCCACGGACGGGCACTTCAACAATTGGTCGTTCAATCTACGTCGCCCAAACGTACACCTGCTGCCAATCCTCGCAGAGAGCCCTGGGTACGTTCTATGGGTCGGCTACCCGGTCGCGTTCTCATCCTCATACCAGAGTAATCGTAGTGGACTCGACCAGAGCAGGAAAACGAATGCCCGACGCACTGTCAAAGACCATTCCAATTTGGTGTGCGGTTGTGAACAGAGCCATCGCCAAGAAGTTTCCTTCAGTGACCCTGGCGGAATGGGAGACGAATCTCTTCACCCCACCCGCTTCAGTTAGCCGACAAGAACATCACCAGATCGAAAAACGCATCGACGAATGGGCAGAATGTCTCGTGGTAAATACGTGTCTTGGTCGAACAGAGGTTGCATCCTGATCACTGGTAACAGAATTCCGAGTATGATCTCCCCCTTCTCATGAAGCCTGTGCGACCGATCTGGGTCGACCCATCCACGATGGTCCTCCCAAGGTTCTCGGGATCCCAGCCGTTCATCCCACTAATCTGCCTCTCTGCCTCCAGGCAAGTCAAGGAGGGTCTCGAGAGGCGGAAGGATGGGTTTACTTATGTCCAGGGATCCGGGGACGATCATGAACTATGGGGAAGGTATGAACTCCTCCGCTCACACAACACATCACCAGTCATAGAATAGTTTCAGTGGGTTGACACCGGATATCTTTTGGTCGTCTCGGTCGACCCTCCTTGCCGCTCCCAGAGGTGACCTCGAGTCTGTCATCGACGGTTTAGTGACTTCTCAGGCTGCGAGAGAGAGCGGGCCAACGGAACCCTGCCGGACCACTGCCCTCAAGCCCGTGCACTCTGTTCACGGACGGCTCCTCTTGACAGTCATTTCCGAACTGCCAAATCCACCTCCACTTCTGTTACCAACTACCTCAGGGTCCCTTGTGCGTCGCCTCGCGTACGTTCTTATCGCCCATCAATCCTCAGAGGTACTTCCGGCTGGGAATCATGGAGACCCCGCTTGTCAGAACATCCTTCAGATACGCCTTCCCGCTGCGGTGTCGGCCCACTCCACCTTTCTCCTGTATAACATCTTGCCGAGGGCAATCCCGTTCGTCAAGAAACATCTGGCTGCTGGTGAGGATGTTTGTGTCGCGTGTCCCACCGGAAAGGACTTAGGTCCAGGAGTGATCGTCGCTGCGTTGGGTCTCTTCTTCAGTGATGACGGTGAGCTGTACGGTGACGATGCGGATAACAAAGGTGAGCCAGCAGGGGAGGGACTGCGAGGACTCCCGATTGAATGTCTCCAGGACCAACGATCGACAAGTCTACGATACGAAAACGACTCCAATGGATCATCTCAAGCAACCCAAACGTCAACCCCTCCAGGAACACCCTCAAGCGTGTCAACGAATTCCTCATGTCGCATCTCCACCACCCACACTACGCGTCCCCCTCGTCTATCCCTCAAACTAGCTCTTGACTCCAATACTCAAGTTCGTGGTTGTACTTTGAACCCCGCGTCCGTGCAGAAAATCTCCATGCGGAACGATGCCTCAATACCCTCTTTGAACGTCGATGGTACGATGAGATATTCCCCGCGCTTCATTGTGACCAACGGTGTCACTACTCCGGAGATCGCGTCGGAGTAGGGGCCAGATGTTGTAACATGGGTCGGAAGGGGTAAACTCTCAGGTCTATGGGGGAACACTGTGACATTGAGTGCGGGGGTAATCGAAGGGGAAGAGTGGTGGCCTGCGAGTTGTAACCTAATCCTACGCAACGATCCGTTGGTCAGTGGTTGGATAGGCGAAATCGACGAGACCTACTTGATCTGGCATGCTGATGGAATAGACAAGTGAGATATCGGATTGTTCATATACCTGCTCGAACTAGGGCTTCCAGCTGCGGTATCCTCTTGCCTGAAAACTCTTCCATCAGTTCTGCGTCCGATTATCTGGGCGTCGTCACGAACCATGATCCTTTGACCACTTTCGAATACATTCCGGAACCCTCTTGAAGTATGGCTTCGAGGGATATCCGCCTCGAGCTCTCCACACGAAGACTGAACGGTCCCAAGTGTTTCTGAGCTTCAAACGTCGAGACGATAACGGTATAACTTCCCGCTATAAAGACGGTCAGCTGCGAGTCCGGTGAAGCCCCGCAGGGTCTACCATACCAAGGAGGTCACCCACTGCACTCGCGAGTCCATAACTATACGTTCCAGATCCACAGACAATATCTGTCTGCGCGACGCTAGAGTACACGATCAGCCTCGGAGAGAGTCGCGCACTTTGTACTTACTCGAAGACTCTGCTTCCATCAGACCAGACGACCGATATGTTCAAGGGAGCGTCCTTGTTCGTTTGTGCCACCAGAACCACTCGAGCCTTCGTACCCCTTCCAACGACTTGTCTCCTTTCTTCAGGATTGATCCGTAGGTGGTACTGTGGATTCCTCATGTATGATGGGTTTGTATAGTTCCCACCGGCGTTCTTGCTGGTGAACGTCCCATCAACCTGATATGCGAGGATGAGAAATTCGGTACCAAACGTCAATTTCCAGGGCCACCAGACACAAAACCAACAGGGAAGGGGAGATAGAGTGGTCCTCACTTTGTGGGAAAACGGTAGCTTTGTTGGAGTTTCATCCCACGAGAGTGATGAAATTGTGGAGAACACAGTTATCGTAAATCCTAATTCCTCCGCTTCCCCGTCGTATGAGGCGATCAAAGAAAGCGAGCCATCTTGGATCTCTCCTGCGGATGCTCGTGCCTGTAGACACAATGAGAATCCAACATACGAGTCCTCAGACCACATCTGACACAACCCTGAAGTACTCACCAATACGTGCGTCGAATTTGTGAATGAGCCCTAAGAAATGTCATCCAGGCCTGAGAAATTTACCCACGCAGGCATTAAACCTGTTCCACTCACGGCTTCTGCGATTCGATCAATTTTTTGCTGGCTGATACGTCGATCAAATTCGCTTTCAACCCGGAGTGCAATATAGTCCGAGTTCTTCTTCGTGTCCGTGACATGTCTCGTGAGCAGCACCCATAACTTCTGACTCATCTCCCCCACCGGAGACGTGGTGTCGGGGAACTTGAGCCGGAGGTGGTAGTGGCAGGCTAGGTCCGAGATCAGGGTTTAGAGGTCAGATAAAGGTATGGAGCCCGGAATTCATCGTACCGTGTCCATCCGTAACGCCATCATCACCTCGCGCCCAGGTTCTGAAAGGGACGATGACGATTGGTGGGGGAAGGAGGTAGCGAGATAATACGGACGTACCCGTGAAATGACAACTGGTGAGGGAAAATCTCGGGGTCCCAGCTGAAATACGCTCCTTCGAACGTTTGACAAACCTCATCCCAACTCATGTCGAAAGTCGCTATGCGAGAATCAGAAGGTGAACGGATAAGGAATGGCGATGGGACCTAACGTGAATCTGTAGACAGTGACCCAGGTTCCCAAGAGTCCAAGATCGTCAAGGTCCGATCTTCCTTGTTGTCAGAAATATCTGAGCATCGCGCGAGGCAAAGAGTTAAGCCAAGCGTTGAAGAATAAGGATCGATCTCTGACCTATGACCGCATAGCAATGAGAAGGGAGGAGGCTGGTCTTTCCCCAACAGACGTCCTCCCGATCAGGTGTTCCCAGCGTAAGGATACAGTGCCCTAAAGAACGATGTGGATTCCACGCCTATAGTGAGAATGTGCCCACAAACCCTCGACAAACCCTTGGTAGATCCGGGTCCACGTTTTTTCTCGTTGGAAAGCGGAGCTACAGGGAGCTTAATGGGACCATACACTGGTCTACTACGAACCTGACCCACCTGGAGAAGCACACATAGTCCGGAATCCATCCAATCATAGCGCTTTCAGAACATGTCAATGACACGAACTGTCAGAGAAATCGACACTCTCAACTGAAGGTCGTCGCCCGAATTCCTTAAAAATGTCAACGGCGGGAAGTAATTTTTCCTAAGAGCATGACTCACGACCCAGGAAAGTCATATCCACCCATAAGTTTTAGATACTTGGGGAACTATCAGCAGGCCCCTGCATAATCTCGAGGGAACTTACCGCTTTCTCAAGTAAGCGCGGCCACAGTGCATGACTGCTGCCGGTGGACAAACTCAAGACATCGCCGTTAGGGGACACGGGCAGGGCGTCATCGATCACTATGGGGTTAATTAATAAGTTAGTTAGACGGGAAGGGATGAGAGTGGTGTACCTATCTGGAGCATATCCGTCAAATATGTACAGGAATCAAAACACTTGGGGGACTCACACGTCGTGAACTTCCGTTGAAGTGAAACTCTGCATCGTATAGGCAAGATGCTGGTGACCCATCCGAATCTTTGCCGGGGCGCCGATGGAGAGATGATTGTCCTAACTGTTGTCATGGTCAGGCGCCAGTGGCAAAGCCCCCCTAGGAAACGTGCCTTGGAGGAGAATCGCTTGTGGTGGGCAAGGCATACAACAATCGATGCACAGACTGAACAATCAGATACGATACGTTGGGCGATATCTTGCGGCAAAACATCGTTGGAAGAATGGGTCCAATCTGGAGATATCTCTGCTGGAAATTTCCAGGTTGCTGACTGCGCAAGCTGTGCCTGGGCCAGCCCAGGTTGGTCAGGTTGTCCTCTATCTCGGTGAACTTCTGGAGGCACATTCATGAGATATAAACATACTCGCTGGGAAGTCTCGGATCACGCCACAGTGGTATCGTTTTGCCGTTAACGCGGGAGGACTTCTTTAGTACAGCGAATTGAGATTCTGACAAACTAGGTGAGACAAACGTAACCGCGTGAACTGGATATACCCACGTTGCGAGAAAGCATTTCTGATGACTGGCGTTAGGTCACGATGGGCCGTTTTGACCTTCTCCGCTCGCTGGAGAGCAACACCGGCCCGAGTCTTCGCATGGGATTTTACCCTGTCGTCCCTAGCCGTGCGAGCCAGATGGAGGAAGTCGTCTGCCGCGGTGAGATAGAGCTTAAATGCCGAGTCCCAGTCTCTAGCCAATTCGGCCTTCGTTGCCTTTACATACATGGCCTATAAATCATCCTGAGAATCGGATCAAGACACTCCGTCATTGCAGCCGAACCTCTGGATCCTTTCTTGCGCTCATTCTCTCGTCACAGGTGGAGACTGCAACCGTGATCAACCAAGGCCTGATCAAGGGGTGTCGCAAGTGTGGGAGTGAATTTCCAAGTGCGGTCGTAGCCACGTCAAACAACCGAACACAGGTGCACCACCACCGGAGGTCAAACTCATTTACAACGCCGACGACGGGACCATGACGGATTTTCTTTCAAGGGAAAGCGAGCTTCTAGGCGGCCAGTTCTCTTCGGGCGATGACATCGATTTCGACCGCGCCGCCTCAGCCTTCCCGGATATTTCGTTAGATGGCTCTAGCGACATTCCGACCCCCACCCTCGGAGGTGCACCACCTTTATCCCACCAAACCAGTTCATCCAGCTTCGCAGATTTCGATGACTTTTCTACCCCACCCCCGCATAACGACGTGAAGGTGACCGGCGATGATGAGATTGAACAGTTCGAGAGCCAATTCCCTGACATTGGTGTCCCGGTCGTAAGTGCAAACTTAAACACTCGACCCCTTATGCCCGTACTGATGACAATATCCAGTCTTCAGCCCCCGTACTCCAGCAGCAACCTACGTTCGGCGGTGCCCCAACATTTGCTCCTCGCCCTCAGCCACCAGCCTCAGTTGCAACCCCCATATTCAATGCGCAGTTGGAAGAAGACGAACCAGAAGTGATTAAGTATGACTCTTCATCGATTTCTCGACGATTTGGGTCGTTAATGAACTTTCCCAGAGAATGGCGCGAAAAGCAAGAGGAGGCCATAAAGGCGCGTGACGCTGCATCCAAGGCGAAACGTCAGGAGACCATCGCCAAGGCCGAGCGCGCAATCGACGCATTCTACGAGGATTATGCTCGGAAGAAGGAGAAGAACATTAGGGAAAATAAGTAGGTCTTCGTTGGAACCCGCGTCTACAGACATAGGTCTAAGACCCCTGCAGGGAACACGAGAAACAATTCCTTGAGGACCAGTCACTTTCACTCTCGTCTGGTACTACTTGGTCACGAATTTGCGACCTTGTTGAGCTGCAAAACTCACAAAGCAAAACTATCGCCCGGGCAGGACCTAATACCACTGATATCACCCGGTTCAAGGAGGTCTTGCTGCGTCTGAAGAGGGAGGGAGAAAATGCGCCTGGAGCTCAGGGATATTAGATAGATGTACATCCGAGTTCCTAATTTATGATTTTCTCTGTTATAGTCTAAGACCCATCTACTCGTAGAACCCATTAAAGCCTCGCTTGCGCTTCACTGGTTGTCATTGGGAGGTGGGCATGGATCCACGCGATGACCTCGTTCGTGAACTTCTCGTCCATACCATCAGGTTCATTGACGAGCTCGTGGTATCCGCCCTAGATGGGTCCAGTTGAGTGAGAAATTGCAACGCAGCCGAACGTACACCTACCGGGTAAGAGGAGAACGTCTTGTCGTCAGCCTTGACCTTCTCTACGAATGACTTGGACGCGTCGTGAGAGGTGATCTAAAAGCAACTTAGTCATAGATCAAGCACGGAGGCTCGGATCCCACCTTATCAGCGTCGCCATGAAGAATGATGAGCTGTAAACATCGTTGGTTAGAATTTCATTGAATATTAGACGGGAGTAACTTCAGCGCATACGGGAAGGGATTGCGGAAAGCGGACGTAGTCCTCATCAACCAACTTCTTACCCTAGAATGCGGAGGATAGGGTCAGAGAGGGCACGCGCATCCATCGCAACTTCCACGCACCCCGTCGAACATATCGGTGATCCCAGAAACGGTTCCGACTTGTTTGATGAGTGGGTCGCTGAGGACCTTGTTCCTCTCAGGGTGACGGTTGAGATCCTACCAAGCCGGTCGTCCGGTCAGTGGAAAACGTCCGGATAACACGTGAGGGGTCCTACCTCCTCATTCATAGGGGTGGGGACTGACAGGTTCGGCAGCAGCGGCCTCGCCTTCCTCCCCACCCACCTCTGGAAAGACGACACCGGAGTTGACAAGAGTAACAATGGACTCGACGCGATCACCCCAGACAAGAGCTTGACGGTATCTGGCGAAGGAGGGCCAGTTGATCTTGTCACAAAACCGAGGACGTTCCCGCCTCCCTGGACACCCAAATCGAAAAAAGATCAAGTAACTACGAATGTCATATAGATATACCCAATACTGACCATCGAGTGTCCCATCAAGAAAGTAGGTACACTTGGAACCTCCTTCTGAGCATGGAGGATCGCCCACTCAATATCCCCGAACTGTTCTCTCCAGCTGGTCTTCCCATAAGAGCTGTCTTTACTCTTGCTCGCTGCATCCAACGCTGTCTTGCCGAACCCACGAGCGTCGTAAGTGAAGACAGTGATTCCTTTCTCTGGGTACTTGATGTGCGCGTGATCGTATCGACCAGCATGTTCAGCAAAGCCGTGGACGAAGACGAGCAGTGCTTTGGGCTGATCGGCCTTGTAGGTCCGAGTGTAGAACTTGGTTCCAGCGGGGCCGGTGAGCCAGTTCTCTTCGAACGCAGCGGAGGTCATGACGGGGGAGGATCAGAGTGACGCGTTAGGAGTGGGCGGTGATTACAAGAATCTGATGCGCTCAGATAGAGCACGCGAGCGTTTTGGATTTCACTTTATTTCAAAGGTTGATTATGCTACTGGCAAAACAAGACACAGAAGATGTGAGAGTGAAACGAGGGGAAATTGTGAGAATAATGATAGATATGTCCAAAGGGGAAAATAGCGAGTGTGAGGGAGGTCTACTCATGGACGATGAGACCGACCGAATGGAGGCCAATGTTGGGTAGATACACACCCATCCCATGCATGCCGGGTCAAGTGAGGCGCGAAATGGGAGAGGGAGTGGGCGATTCTAAAAACAGCAAAACAAGAGAGGACGATAAATCCAGACACCAGATTACACAGCGATGAGATGCGAGAAACGGATAAAAAGAGTCGGCTTGCAAGAAATCCAAGGGAAGGGAACATCACTGGAAACGTCGGAGGGGTCATGTCTGGGGGACTGGTTCATCGATCAATGGTGTCCGGTTGTAATCTGCGGCTGGAGAGTGTGTTAATACCTTGGAGATTGTCAAGTTGAAATCGAAAAAGGCGCTTACTGTTCATCCACACATTGTTGCCCCACCATTTTAGTGCGACACCTCCCTTTGGATATTGGAGGGTGAAGAAGATGAAGATGAAACAAAACACAGTGCCTGTCAGAAGATAACAGGTCAGGCCAGGCTCACTTGATAAGATCAAATTATAGGCGTACCAGAATCCAGTGCAGCGCTTGTAACATAGTTGAACTTCGACCACCACAAAAAGTTCCTCCGTCTAATCCAATATTGGAAGATGAACCCAATCACGAACCACGAAGAGTAATTGATGCCGGTGGCTGGGGGAATAAACCCGACGCCGTTCAGGATGATTGGGGTGCTGATGTATTTGACCTTGGACTTGGGATGCCATCGTTGCCACAGCCAGAAGGGGAATGGCAAGAAGGCACCGATGATGATGGCATATAAGAACGGATAATAAACCGACGCAGCTCCAAATTGGCGTTTTGGTCCAACCAAGCCCCATATAGCGGAGGCAGTGAAGAAGACTTGATTGTGTGGGCAGGTCAGCGAGCTTTTCTGACCCTCCTGACAGATGTCGTGGATGTTGGAGAACATCCATTCTTTAACTCCAACTTGCACGAAAGCAGCCAAACACGTGCAAACCAGTTGGACTAGTTCCGGGTCAGTGACAGGAGTGAGATAAACGATGGTTGATTCTCACCCATAAACGTAGATCGCGGTGGCACTTTGATGTAGTGACCAAGCTTCAGGTCTTGGACAAAGAAGGTTGCTCCCGTCAGGGTTTGCACGGAATAAGCCTTGAATACCTGTCATTACGAGATTAGTGACCGGCCAGGCCCGAAGCCGGGTAGGCGACTTACCATGTTTGCCAGGGGGTTACCAGGTAACAATGTACCCGGAAGAATTTGCGCAATGAGGTTAATGGTGATCTGTGTGAGAAATCGGTGGTCAGGCTGCGGGTGACCGACTCAGGGGGTAGTGATACTCACCGATTGACCCGTCATCGCATAGATGAACCCACTGGGTAGCACGTATATCACTGGCAATAGGACCGACAGCAGCAATGCCCACACTGGAACGCCGGTGTTCCAAATCTCCATCGCGATGATCGCGCACGCGAAAAAGGTAAGAAAGGCTACTCCATACCACCAATCAGGGACTTCGGGGTAGTTCCTCATTAGTTTGGCGTGGATATCATCCTTCTCGACCCTCATCCTCTTGAAGCCATTGATCAATGTGCGGCCGTGGTATAACAGGGTATGGACGAGGACGCAAGTGGAGAGAGTGAACGCGAGAAGGTAAGTCATTGCGAGAGTCGCCGGGAGATAGAGGGGAGAGTAGTTGTTGTAGGCCTCCATATCGAACGTGTCTTCGGTTGTCAGGACCCTAGTGACGTTATATTCGTCACCGAACTTGTCGTAAAGTACATTGGCGGAGATGGGGAAATGTGCCAAATGCCAGGTCTGTCAAGAGCCGATTAATAAACATGTCGAAGGTTCAGCCGCATGTAACTTACGTTGGTATAATAGAGGATGGGAACCATAATCCAGTAGAAGACAACGAATCCAGCGAAGACGTGAACCTCAGCCCACCATGGGATCATAAGAGGGCTTCCGATCCACGTAATCTGCGACCAATCAAACGTCACGACACTCATTCCCAAACCGCTATATACCCCAAAGAGCTGATTGACAGGGACATTCCTGGGGAAGATCCAGCAAATCCACGAAAATACCGAGAGCGCCGTGAACAGGAACCCTGAATGGATCACGTTAAGGAACGGATAAGCAACTCCAAAATTGTCACCAGTGGGCTTACCAGGAAGGAAGAAGAAAAGGAAGGTTCCTCCAAGGAGGTACATGAAAAACCGGTACCGACTGATGCCGCCGCTTTCTTCGTCCTCTTCAGCGTGGAGAGTGTTCAACAGAGTACAGGCGACCAAGTTCTGCGGCCATACCATGCTGGCGGGCCAGACAAGGAATCTTCGACAGAGTCCGGCCAAGCCGAACCCAGTCAGCTGTGTAGCCAACACAAACGTGATGTCAAAACCGAAGCCGTAAGCGACGCCATAGTACACTTGAAGGACCACGATGGCGTTCAAGGCGTACGGTGCAGTAACCGCGACGTTGGCCATAATATACACCAACACGTGCTCCTTGATATTCCAGGGTCCAGGATTAAGGGAACACTCCAGTCCGCCGAGCCATCTCGGTAGGCGATAGGTCTTTGCTGGGACGACGAAAGCCAGGAATTTGCCAACGGGGTACGCAAGCAGAACCAGAGCGAGGGGAGCTACTGACGGGGCCGGTGATCGGAAAGTGTAGTACACGTTCAGAGCACTAGAAACGGGTATGTCAGGTGAGGGAGATTACTTGCACCTATGATGAGACATACGCAGAAATGAGACAAAGAGTGAGACCAATTAACCACATCCGTAACGTCATCGCGGGCATCTCTGGATCGTCGATGTTCGACACTGATGCCCGAACCTCTGGGAATGGGCTATCCTCCTCCTCTTCACCCAATGTATCAAAATCGAATTCCATCCTGCACGTGAGGGTCAGTCAGCACCGGGAGTCACCAAAAAAGACGACTTGAAAAGCGGGGCAAAATGACGCCGAAAACACCGCAAGGAGGGAGGGAGACTTACTTTATGGACTCAGACCGACTCTCAGAATCGATTATGCTCGGTGAGCTTTCCAGCGCAGACATCGAATGAGACTTGGCGCTCGAAGTGCCGTAGTTTGGTTCTTCTTCCCGCATTTTTTCTTTGCCAGACGTGAGGGAGAAATTGCCGCGTCGCGAGCTGACCTTGGTGCTCTCATACTGAGAAAGCGAATGGCCGTCTATTGAGAGAGGAGTTTGTGGCAGAATGCGCCGGAGTCGGTACGGGTCATCGACCGCATGCTGTGAGTCGGTGGAAGGGGGGGTCTCGACTACACCAGTTGGGGGAGGATGGAGTGCTTGCTGGTGCAACAGCAGTAAGTTAGAGAGCGCGTTGGTTGAGGCTTGCGGGGGGCTGGAGGGGTCGAATACTGGAGCGGGGAAGGTTACATGTCGCGGTTCAGCTGAATCGTTGTGTGGGCTCGAAGGGGACTGGAGGATTGAGGACGGAACACCAGCTTGTTGGTCGGCGGTGGTGGGGGGTACATAGGCAAAAACGTCTTCATCTTCACTCTCGTCCTCTTCTTCAATGGAGTAGTCGTTCGAGTAGGTGTAGCCTGTTCCCTGGCTGGTCGAATAATACCCACCCGAGGTCGTCGGTCTGTGCGACGAAGTCTGAGGACGGGAGGAAGAGTCGGCCGTCAGAGGCTCTCGTCCCTGCATGGTGGGGGAGGATGCTGTGGGGGACGGGGGCGGAAGCGGCGGGGGACGGTGAGGACGGCGGGAGGAGGAAGGGTGGGACTCGGCGGGCAGCAGCAGTAGATATCGTATCTGTCCACATTTGGCGTCTACAACCCAAGGCACAACCCAGGACAACGGGACCCCGAAACCTCGCCGGCCGGCCATCCCGGCACCCTCCGGTATCATTGATCGTGCCTGACTTCAGACCTCCATTTTGTCCCTACCGAAAATATGTTACAGGGTGTGCGCGCAAGGATTCGGCCCCCCCCCCACTGGAATCTGGGCTCCCCCAGACGAACCGCAGACATATACATGGGCGGGGCACTTCACCACGGACGACCCCACATCATCACCTCGTTATCACCCTCCAATGAAACAACCTCTCACTGATTCACCCACCGCGCAAAAATCCCACCCCTGGATCTGTCAGACGCGAGCTAAGGCCGCCAGTGGACCTTTCCGGGAAAAGTCTGGCAACGTCATCCATTTTTTGCCTTTGCATCCAATTCCACCAATCTCCGGAACCCACAGTATTGCGATCCCAACAAACTGGGAACCCAATTGCGCGGGTGACATTAGGGGTAGAAAGCCATTCAAACGTGATGCTTGCTCCTCGCGCAGACCCGTCGATTATTGACTGGCACACCCACGACGTGAAGGGACATAAAAGCCACTCCTTTTTAATTTTAGCAGGGTAGACTCCTTGGCCGTATCGTACCTGGTACCTCAACGTCAGAGTCACACAGGGTTGTACCCTGTAGCGCTGTTGGCTCGAGGCAAACACCTCGTACCTGATCTGAGATACGCAAAGAAAGGGTGTGATTGTGGTGTTATTTCACATCCGCCGTTTGCGTAAAAACTCCCACCTGCGATGATGCTTCCCACCACTTCTGGCCCACGTCCCGATCCCAGGTGACCGACATGATATCTGGTCGGCTCTCTTGGATCTGGGCAGCGGGTGGGAGTAGACGGCGACCAGTGAAGGGGACAAAGTGACATACCTCGAAGGCGGCCGCCATTCAGTCGCGGTGGCGTGAGGCGGAAGGAACTGGGATTAGCTCAAGGCACGTCCGATCGGTCGCTGGCGTTCCATTCTCGGAATGAAACTAAGCTGAGTTATGTTTATGAAAGGCACTGACTCACGACGTGGCCTTAAACCTTGGCAGTATCGCAAATTCGAAGGGGCAAAACGTCGTGGACTGGTCCCGCCCTCCCAAAGAAGCGCAGCATGGGATATCTTGAGTTTGGAAATCCGGGGTGTGTCGTACCTTCAAAGTGTATGGGCGTGGGGGCCCGCAGAGCCACTGATTACCCCGATGGTTCGGAAAACTCAGCAACCAGAAAACGATTGTCATCACGGAATTCCCCGCAGCTGGTCCTCGACCCCCAGGGACTACATAACTGGGAGATCATCGACATCGATGGACACGCATGGAGGGTGCGCATCACCCCCAATTCAATCGTCTACTCATCTGAGAGAGTGGAGAGGTTGCCGTCAAGCGCGAGGGGTGGGAATCCAGAATACAAACATAGCCGAATAACAAAGTGAAGTGTGGTCGCCGGTGGAAATCTTCACTGAAAGCTTGAGTCTCTCCAGGAACGGCCGTTGCCCACGAAGGAAAGGAGATCGGTTGTGTATCCACCGTCGGCCCCGGGATGGTGTAACACATCATGTATCATGTATCAAGGATGGTCCAACAGGGTCGAATCTGGTCGAATCCGCATCGTCGGCGTTCTTTTCGGTGCTTCGGGGTCCTCCGTCGACCGTCCTCCGTCGAGCCATCGAGGATCGTGCATCAGTACATCAAACTCTCTCCGCCGGTCGTGGGGGGTAAACCGGAAATGTCAGTAGACCCCCTGATTGATACGGATACGATAAGTGGCCGAGGGTCGCAACTCCCCAGTCCGTGCACAGACAGCCGAACTACCGATGGTCCAGTTCCTACTTGGGCATTTCAGGCGGCCTGCCGGCCTACTCACCGTTCTAGAAACCCACAACAGCACTGGCGCAAGGCACTGATCGAGATATCAGATGATCTCTAGACCAACTGGTGGTCGCGAGATCTGCAGCGTGGGACATTCATTCAATTCTGTGCGGCGAGAACGCATACAGACGGTTTGATCACATCTCAGAGACGGATACCAGCAAACCCACGAGGAAATAGCTACTGATCAACGACCTCTAAGGTTCTCCCAGACTTATCGGAGGGGTACCAAAGATGGTGGAGCCCTGTGGGGCTGGGAGCTGACTCTCAGGCTCACCCACAACAGGGTCAACCGATCTGGCACAAAGATTTGAGAAGTCCAGGCACCGAAAATCATCTTGGCTACGAAACGCGGACAACGGAGACTTAAGGCCGACAACTGAGCGTTGATACCGATGCCATAAACTGAGACTGAAATAACAGCATCCAGCCTCGACCGTAATCCGAGGTAGTCGGGACCATCGGTGGAAGTGAGCGGATAGGCTGTGTAAATGGGCGTTCGGCACCGGGGAAGAACCGCCCGTGTGATCGACATCAGAGAGAAGGCGGAAGACCGGACTCCAATTGTTGGTGACCGGTGATGCATGATGATCGACCCTGCTCGAGTCGAGTCCAAGAGCGTATTGCAGAACTAGATAATAGAGAACACAGCTCGTAAACCTTTGTGCTGGCCCCCCGAATTTCATGCGCCCCTGTCTACGGATGTCGGCCACACAGACTAAACAAACTGGCCATGTCGTTCGGATCGATCAGGCGAGCATCGACAATATATATACGTACATCTGCCTGGGAAAGGGGTTACCAGTGCCTCGAGTGGCAAACGTTCCGCCATTCAGAGCTTAATTAGAATATGCGGCCGACCGACTGACTTGATAAATACGAGTGTCAAACAAGAGCCGAGCCCGCCGAGTGGTAAGGGTTGTGGATATACTGTACATGATTAGGTATCGGAACATCATCTCGCGATCAGAGCTGCTCAACGGCGAAAAGGTAATTGAGAACAGCCGCCAGGCGAATCCCGGCCATCGCAAACAGTTTCTCCACGACCCACTCGCGCGAGATCTTCCCTCCATACTCGGGCGTATCCAATTCCAGGTAGGGGTGCGACGGCCGCCCGCCAAACGAGTCGAACCTCGACAACGGTGAACCACCATAAGGGGGCTCGTCCATCTCCTTGGGCCAGATCCACTCGCAATTCATTGCGTTAATTGGAGTCGCCCAATGATAAGGACATACGGCATCGTCGTCGGTGTCACTGGAGCTCCAAGTCTTCCCAACGACAACTTGTTTCGTCTGTTGCCACAGCGAGAGCGGTTCTGGGTCCTGTTGGCCCGGGCATTCGAGCCACGAGTTAACTTCGTCCTCCCATCTTCCGCCGATGCCATCGATCACGATCTTCCGAATCAAAGGGTCGTAGATAGCTCCTCGAAGATGCTTCTCGATGTCGTGATTGGGGATAGGTCTCGTGTAGTTGTGGGGGGTAGTTCGAATGGCTTTGGCAACGATAAGACCATCCCACATGGAGTGTAAGTCTGTACGAGATAGGCATATTTAGCATCCAATCCCCGGGCAACAGGCACGAACCACTCACTCGTGATACGCCCATCCCATCGGACCTTGTCGCTGTTACCGCCGCGGTCCCGGCCGGTCAAATGCAGAGGCATATGCAAATCACCGAGGAAATGGATCAAGAATTTAAGAGCTTCTTCGGCGACGGGATCACCTTCGGGTCCTCCGGCTTCAACCCATTCACCCAACAACCCAGTGGTATTCCGAATACCACCCAGAACGTTAATTCCCTCGCGGCCGGCCCAGCCATTAGGTCCGGGGAACAAGCACTGCTGAGGGGGGTGATCGCCCTTGCCACCGACGTAATGGAGAGGTCCGGACCAGCGCATACGGTATCGGAACTTGTCGGCCCACGTCGCAACGTACGACAGAGAGCAAGAACTTGCAGATTCCCCTGGGATTTCAGCGTCTGACTGGCTGGGCGGGTGTAAGATGGAACAGAGGACGGGAAGGACGTTCGGGTAAAGGTGCATCTGAGCTATTGTTGCCACAATCTCGTGTCCTGTGAGCCGGTGTTATTCCATGGCACTTTCTCTCAAAAGAACGAAGCCGGGCTGACCTGCAGCACCCCAAGCATATACTCCGGGCGCAGCGACGGAGACAATGACGCCGAGGCTGGCGAACAGGTTGAACTTGAATCTCATCGTGGGTGGTTGTGGTGGTATTGGGGAAGGAAAGGAAGGGGGGAAAGAGAGCGATGCGCCCTTTATGAGCCAAACGGGTTATTCAACGAGAGGGAGGCGGTTCACTTTCGCCGGAGTCACGGCAGTGGCGCCGGCTGAGAATCAACTCAAAACGGAAAGCAGGCGCGACTTGCCTCCCGACGCTTTTGTTTCCGTCTCGATCGCTCGGGCCACTCATTCAGATTGAGCCCTTTGTGCATGAGGAAGGTGTGGTCGTTGGCTGTACATTATAGGAATATATTAATACATAGAATAAATCAAGGCAATCTACCTTCCTATCTAGCGAGCTGGCGGGTTAGGCCCATTGTCCACAGAGCCAACCCTGACACAGCATTTACTGGAAACAACGTCAAGAACGATTCTACCAACGAAGAGGGGGAGAAAGCTCACCATCTCAGAAGGGCCCCATTGTATAACTGTAGGTGGGTGGGATACGTGGGATCGTGAAGGTCCCTTTTTCGATGAACGATGAAAGCCTTGACCGAAATTGGGGCTCGCGCACCCCAGTACTAAACATCCCCGTCGTGAGGACAAACTTCAATTCGTGGCCCTGTTCCGCCGCTTTTATAGCGAGTGCTTCCAGACAAATATCTATCTCCCCCCAGACGTCGTTGCGTAGGAATTCAATCCCATAGGAATCGAACATCGGTGCTTCGTGAAGTGTGAGCTCTTTGGGTGCTTTGGCAATGGTATGGAGGATTTGAAGGATCCAGTCGTCCAAGATGTTAAGATTCCTTGTGCTCAGCCGGAGGCGTTGAAGTTTGACACACGAACTGAGGTCGACAAGTGGCCGGTCCGTTGGCAAGGGTTCGAGCAACGAATTCTGGTTTCCGTCGAAGGATAATCCAGAGTCTGTAGTGGATCGTTAACCGGTGGGAGGTACCCAAACAGTCAGAATTTGCATACCTCTTGATGGGGCCAAAACTTGCAACCTCTTTAGGGTGGGGGCGCATACAGCAACCAGATCGCACAGCGGCTGACGGAATGAGCTCTCGACGACCCGAACCTCCTGGAACTGCACTGGGCGGGCGGCGAGCTCCCTCAGGAAGACATCTTCCTCGCGCTCACAGCTCTTGATATAGAGACGACCACGGAAACGTCCAGTACCCCTCTCGGGATACACCCCCCTCTCCTGGTGGCGTCGCACGTGGCCGTGACCTAGGTTTAGGTCCTCCAGGTGAGGGAAGCAGTCGATTAAGGCGAAGAGTCCATCGGGAGTGTTCATGGTCATCGAATCAACCTCCAAGTACCGGATGGACTCGAGAAATGGGGGAACCGACGCCCATTGAAACGGTAGGACGAGGGGTGTGATGTCGTATTGGGTGAATATAAGGCCCTCCACCCTCGGAAAGGCAACCAGATGCGGCAAGATTTGACCGAAGGCCTCCATGGTAATCCACTCATCGGTCTTCTCCCGGAAGTGCAGCGTTTGCACAAAACCGTATGGGCTGGATTCACCATGGGAGATGACCGCTTGCCATCGACTGAAGAGGTCCATGGATGTATATTCGACCTGACGAAAGAGGTAGTAACGCGCTCGGGGTAGCCACGCCCTCGCGACCAGTGAACATGATTTCAACATCTGTGTTCCAAGCTTTCGCTCGCTCGGGGTGGCCACTGCGGGGTCGGTGAAGCTTCCCACTTCGTCTATGACCGCGTCGAGTAGCTCCTGCGCAAGGTTGTTTATGGTGACTGTGGTCATGGAGAGGTGACTGGGGTTTGACGGGGTCTTAGGCTTAAATACCCCGCGGTTATGGTCAGATGCCAAGTACCTCACACTCCTGCCCACGGCGCAGCTGACGTTATACGGTCGATCATCAGTCGACTGCGACTGCGAGCTGAGCGAAGCTTCGGTCGACCTGCGCACTGAGTCAAGTACCACTCTAGAACTCCTACCACACGAACTAATAGACTGTCATTCATGTTGTATTGTACAAATAGGTCAAGATAGTATGGTATGTGCGGCATGTCAGCACCTCATAACTCTGCCTCATCGCCAAATGGATCCCAATCGTCGGCGAAATAGTCCTTCTCCTTGTCATCCTCCTCACCTTGCACACTCTTTGACTTCCGGGCCTTGATTTCATCCTCCTCTGAACTCGGTTCACTACTGCTGCTTTCATCACCGCCCTTCTTCACAGGCAACTCACGCGATAGTCTCCTCTTTGCGCTTTCTAGCCTCTTCTGGAGCAGGGGTTCGCTCGGATAAGGTGTGACGAGGGAGAAGGGATCGGTGGGGGTATCAGAGCGGGGAATAAGATCCAGGCCATCGTCAGAGTCCTCTTCTCCCTCCTTCTCTTCGTTCATAATTTGGTTTAGGAACCGTTCGAAATTTCGACCGCGGTTCCATACGCTGCAATCCTCGACAGGTCCCTCGGGGTCCTGAGCGGCGACCACAAACGGCCTGTTCGTCCTGGACTTCTTTCTCTCGAAGTCGGACTTGCTTAGCGTGATGTGGACGGAATCCGTCTGATCATGACGCTGAAGAATGTAACATTATCAGCCATAACCAGGATGTGGGGGGAAATGGAGCTCACGTATAGAATACCTCTCTTTGACTCTTCTGTGCACTGTGGCCACACCCTTCCGAGATTATAATCATCCTCACCCTCCCACTCCACTCCGTCCTTGGACACAGGTACCTTGGCTTTCCCCTTTCCCTTTCCTTTGACCCTTTCCGCCTTCAACTGATCGTCAAAGTTCCTCGAGAGCTTGGCCTTCGTCTCCCCCTTCTTAACATGCCCTGGCTTGTTCGCAGAAGCAGCGTACATCTCGACGTCCTCCTGGACCTCAAAGACATGCTCGGGGCTAGCATCGAGGTCAAACAGGAACAAGATAAACTTGTACAATAGTTTGAAGGAGTAGTTTGGCGGGACCAGGGCCGTCCTGTAAGTGTGGTTCTGTAGCGATCGATAGGATGTGGATCTGGACACTCGTTTGGACGTGGCGGGTTCTGTGCGGACGAGTTGAAACCGGAGCTCAAGGTGTTTGGAAGCCCTGAGCGCAGTGGGCAGGATGAGGACATGCGCGACCTTCAGACTGAAGGGATTAGATGGCGAGTCTGAAGGGATGGAGTGTCCACTTGGAGTGGCGAACCCCTTCAGAGGAGACGAGAACGTCGACGAACTCGCATACGAGGATGAGCCAGACTGGAACCGTTTCGCGCTCGGCGGCGATGACGAACTAGGAGAGTCGAAGAGACTGCCTCGTGGTCGTTTGAGCATGGGGACAGGACGGATCACTGGGGACGAGACGAGGACGGGAGCCGACTTTCCGTTTGGACGCGGTTCACTCTAGCAACGTAGATCCACACACACATCCACTCAGGCACCTCTTGAGCCTTTGCTTTGGCCTTTGACGGTCGTCTCTTCAATGTGAAAAAGGCCATTTTCAAAGATACAGAAAGAATGTAAATATACAGCGAGAGCTCTGCGGCGGTCAGGTAGACCCCAAACCCCTGAGTAGTGGTGCGAGTGAACGCTGTCGTTGGGACACCGATGGGCTAGCTCACATTCGTTTTAAGTATACAATTGTGCAGGGACCCTTCTGCTCAACCATCGTCGACAAGGTTGCGAACTTGGTTTGTACCCTCGCGCCGACTGCTGCGCGCAGGGCAAGGGAATGAAAAAAATGGTGATTTCACGCAGAAGTTCGAAACCCTAATTTCAACCCGGCGATTCCACGGTAGAACTTGAATCGGTTCTTTCACGAGAAAGGCCAGAAGGAAATTTCTCCTGCGGAAGAATACCCCATCCCTCCCGATGTGTTAGGCATTTTGATGGAGTCGACAGTCAAATTCCCATTGAATTCAATCGCACTTTGTAGTGCACCACCCGTGACGGCTCAATCCTGATGACCATCAGGCCGAAACTCGTTCATGTGTTCTTGAATCCAGGCGACTCGCAGATACCAAACGGCCGACGCTACTGTATCTGTCGATATGGCATGTGATGGTGGGTCGGGGGCGCATTTGCTCCCCGCCGCGTACTTTGTTGCCTCGTATGAGAGGGTACTTATAGGACAAGGATGCCTCGAGACACCTCCATCGATTCTTCCCTCCGAATCGACAATCCGAATGTTCGCTCTCCGGGTTTGGATTGGCTTAAACCTTTTGCTGACGGTCGTCCTTGGTCGTCCCCTCGGCGAGGCTGACTCTGCTCTCCGGAGACGTGGAATTGTAACAACCAACTACGCCTCTTACCAGGGTGTCGAGACCTATGGTGACGTGACCTCCTACCTTGGGATCCCATATGCCGAACCCCCTCTCGGTGACCTTCGCTTCCGTGCTCCGAATGCTCTAGATGTTGCTCGCGTCTCGAAGGAGGCCGGGGGTAATGTCGTGAATGCTACCCAGTACCCCGATTTCTGTATCCAAGGGCCTCTGTTCCGTACGTGTTTGGTGTCTCCACCTTCCAATCCACTATATTTACTCAAGCCGGCACAGGCGGTGACAGGGGTGGAGCTGGAAGCGAGGACTGTCTCAAGGTCAACATCTACACTCCTTCAAAGGCTAAGGCCGGCAGTAACCGTGAGTATGAGACCTCCACTCTACACTCAAAGTACTGTACTCACACGACCAAAGCGGTATCAAAACTTACCTAATCAATTCAGTTTTGGCTCAGTTTTGGCTGTAATGATGACTGATGACCACCGCTTTGGTCGTACGACTACAGTACTCATACATTTCCATCCCTAGTTCCCGTCTTATTCTACATCCATGGAGGGGGCTACATATTCGGGAACCCCGCCAATTGGCCCTTTGATCACTGGGTCCACCAGAGCCAAGAAGTCGTCATTGTCTCTATCTACTACCGTTTGTCAATTTTCGGATTCCTCTCCCACCCTGAGTTCGCCGGTGGGACCATTGCGGATGACAACATTGGCTTCTTGGATCAGGATCAGGCCCTGAAATGGGTCAAAGACCACATTTACCATTTCGGCGGTAACCCCGACAAGATCACCATCGATGGGGAGAGTGCTGGAGGTAGTTCTGTCATGCTTCACTTGGTCTCCACCGGCGAAAAGGTCTTTAAGCAAGCCATCTCCCAAAGTCTGTACCGCGGTCCTGTGCCCACCATGGACCAACAGAAGGGCCTCTTCGACTACTTTGTGCTCAAGGCTGGATGTAACACTGGGAACACCACCACGACTGTTGCATGCCTTAGGCAGGCTAGCGTCAGCACTCTGGCAATCGCTCAGGATGAAGCTATGGGAACCTAGTAAGTGTTAGTATTCGTGGCACGACCACTTCAGGACTGACGTCCCCCTCAGTCCTGGTGCTTACTATATGTTCAAGCCCGTTCTCGACGGTAAGGTCATCGCTGACTACCCCGATCGGTTGCTTTTGCAAGGCAAATATGCCAAAGTCCCTCTTATCACCGGGTATGACTTCTTTTAAACCCTGTTCCTGTGGTATGATAATTGAGATCCAATTGCCCAGACACATCGCGAACGAGACTTTAGCGACCAACGCTGCGGGCGATATATACGCCGCATTGCACAGTTACATCCCACTGGCCACCGATACCGACATTCAGAATTGGATCGACACCTACGCTTCTGAGGTTTGGTCCTCTCAGGAAGAGAAGTTCAGGACTATCACCGGTGATGCTTCCGTCAGGTGTTCAGTAAGTACCACAGTCCGTTCGACTCTTCATCTGAAACTAAGTAAGAACTGCTCAGACCATTGTCGCTGATGCCGAGAAGTCCGTTGGGGCTTGGACTTACAAGTGGATCACCCCCGTCCCTGGCAGCCCCCTCGCTGAGCATGCGACCGAGAACTGGTATCAATTCCGCGGTGTGAACACTGGGTACGATGATCTCATCGAACAACGAGAAGCCCTCCGTTAACGGCGTTCAATCAGCGAAAACGGTACCGCCTTTTACCAGACTCAGACCGCTTCCGAACAAGCATTCGCTGAAGAGACGATAGCTTACTGGTTGTCTTTCGTCCGCAGTGGAGACCCCAACAAGTACAAGCTTTCTAGGTCTCCCAGCTGGCCCAAGTACACTACTCCCTCGCCTTCTCGCATCCTCTTCGTTGAGAGCGATGACACGACTAAGAGCAAAAGCTCAGTTGAGCTCGTTTCCACCGGTGAGATCAACAGGTGCGCACTCCTCGGAACGAGATCCGATATCACCCAAGTGTAATATTGGAAACTCCGGCCCGACGCTCAAGCTCAAGTTCACACGTCCCTCCTCTTGTAAACTATTGTCACAAGATATATAAATCCTTGGGGGGGTTATGTAATGCCTGAACGTTAAACAGTGCGAACACGAGTGATAGAAGGATACACGTTAAGTCCATAAATAATCAATGAAATAATTAACCAATCTCCTACGATACCCTCTCGTATAGACACATATATGCCTTGGACTTGAGAACTTCGTCGAGAGTTGTAAGTCTCACGACCGTATCACTGATATACGTCCACTCCCGTGGCTCGTTCTTCTCGACCTTGTCCGTCTTATCGCTCTTCGACGAACGGCTCGAGGCGGTTGAATTGGAACTCACAGGTTCCACAGACTGACCGGACGTTTGATACTCCGTCCTGTGAGGCAATGCGGTATACGCCACATAATGTCCCCCCAGCTATCACCACATCGTCAGCTAAACCCCCAACCCGGCCTGAGGGCGAAAGTGCTCACCATATTTCCGATGTGCACTATAACAGCATACAGTCTGTATATGCATTTGCCTCTGGTTCGGCTCTTCTGCTTCGACTTTTTGCTAGGCAGCCCAAAGTCCTCCTTGTTAGGGGCCAAGAATGGTGTGATATCCAGGTATTCCGGGAACGTGACGTAGTCATCGAGCTTCTTGAACCCCATAGAAAACGACATGAATGGGGTCTTGGAAGTTTGCTGGAACCTCTTCAAGTGAACGACTAAGATAAGAGGGGGGTCCGCGATGAGATATCGCTTGTAGAACTTCCTCATCACAACTTGTTTCGACCTGGGGATCTTGGGTTTCTCGGGTGCTAGGGATTTCGGTGTGTGCTGGGGAAAGGAGAGGATTGCGTCTATTGAGGGGTTCTTGAAGAGGTCTTCTTGAGAAGCAAAGGGAGAAGGTGATCCAGCGGAAGATGCGTCGGAGAGTGAAGCATCTGTACCATCGAAACTGTCATCCGAGGAATCGCTTTCAATCGGTTGCCTGCGGGGAGTCCTGCGCCGTAACACCCTGTGAGGATTCAGCGATGCGGAAGCAAGGTTGTAAATCGATGTGGGTGCGAGAGGGGATGCAGTAGTGGCGGTCAATGGGGACTCTGGGCCTGTGGTTGAGATCACGGGGATCGTGAAGCCGGCATAAGTGACAAGCTGGCTGATATCAGGACTGAGGTCTGGAGATCTGACGTCTTCGGGCTCTGGCCGATCTAATTGTAACAGGGGAGGCTTCGGGGAAACTGCTGCGATGCGGGACTCTATGGTGGTGGGAAGAGAGACGACGGAAGGTCCCTTGTTCCCCAAGTTAAGATTCGAATCATTCGGGGCAAGGGAGACAGCTGATGTCGAGGCGGGAGAGATAGATGTCGGTGACGGAGGTGATGGGTCTAGCACAGCCTCGAGTGTCGTAGGGCTAACAATTGGAGGGGGCAGAGGTGGGGGGAAAGGAGAAGGAGAACTACGTGAGCCCGGCGATAGCTCAGGGACGTCCTTATCGCTCTCGGACGTATCAGAGCTATCTCCACGTTCCTCTTTCGGCCTGTTGGCAATCTTCCAGCAATTCCTGCATCCAACCATATTCTCTCCTTCCAACATCTCAACGGAAGTGAACATCCTCAACGATTCTTCGACACTAGGAACGTGCGAAAGTTTATTCCAAAGTGCGTATCCATTTTGTGTGGATGCGCCGACATTGTTGACACCTGACAACAAGACCGAGAATGGGTTACTGTTATTCGCGGGGATAGTGTCCGCTAGGATGTGTCGCAGGTAAGCGGATTTGGCTGCCGTGAGCTTTTGTTTGTGCGGTTTCCGAGAGACATGGGAGTGGGTGATATCCGGTAAAAGTGGTTTGGTGGGTTTGAGCTGAGGGGAGGGGGCGTTAGATGGTGGTTCGGAATGGTTTGGCGTGGCCTCTCGTGTATTCGGCAGGGTGACATCCGAAGGAGGTTTGCCAGACATATCCGATGTGACGATAACGGCCTTAAGGTATTCATCATCTGGCCGCGAGGACCGTCCGCGACTGCGGGATCTCTCGCTTTTCCTTCCCGGTATGCCACGACTAAGTCTCCTGCTTAACTTGACCCAGCGATCCGGGTCAGACTTTTTGTCCTTGTCTGGCTCTACGAATTCTATATGGGGGCCATGAGGGGCTGACACCTCGGAAGATGGGTTGGGGTGGTGGGAGATGTCGGCGTCAGAGTCCACGTTTTCATGAAGGTCTTCCTGGCTTCTGACCCGCTGATCGGCTTTTTCTGGCACGTATTCCGGTGGGTCATCCACGCTCGTACGCACGAGGTCAGGGGGGACCGATGAGGAACGGGACATAGGAGGTGGGTAATTATCGTATCGGATGGCAAATTTCTTGGCGAAAGATTTAAACTTGTTCCTTTTACGTTCCTTGACGAAGTCCTCTGGCTTTATACTGAGACTGAGATCGTTGAAGTCCTCGTATGAGTGGGAGGTGTGTTTGCATGTTTCACAAACAAGGAAGCTTGCCAGCTTTCCGCCGAAAAGCATGTCGATGAAAGACTGTAACCTGTCTTCTGGGGGTATTTCCGGAAGGCGCTTTTCACGGATATTCAAACCGAATGAAGATTGAATTAAAAGGAGGGGAAGTCTCACCGGAGCGGCATGGTGCTGAGGCGCCTTGAACTTTCGTTTCGGTTTCGGCGGAGGGGGCTGAACCTTCTTAATTACCTGATTGATAATAGGTCAGGCAGAGGCAAAAGGGGAACGGAGATGTTCACACACGTCCAGTTCCTCCATACGCATGGCATCCAATAGAAGACGCAAGAATTCATGGGCATCCTGTTGACGGAAATCGAGATACTGATCGTACTTGCGACCGAGAATAGCCAATAATTCTCTAGTGAAGCGATATCGTTTGCCACGGTTAGGTTGATAGATAGTTCTAGGATTAGTGGACTGACCTGGGTGTTGCAATTTCCCGCTTGCGATTGTCTTGAATGGTCCACGCGTGAAGCAAGAAACGGACGAAAGCGTCGCCGAGGGGCATGGAGCTGAGAGGCTCGTGATCAGCTGAGCCCCCCAGACCGTGGCCGTTGGTCAGCTGCGGCGATCGCTTTGCGAGGATAGGCCCCGAGGTTTCCGTCCGGAAGGGCTGGTCATTTGTGTGGAAATGAACGAGGTCGTAAAGGTCCTGAGAGGCGACCAACTGTATAGAGGATATGAGCGTGGAAGGGGAGAGGATGGGATTTTCGGCAGTCATAGGACGTACGCCTTGCAGCACGGAATTCATGAAGCAGGTGTTGCCATGATTGATGAGGCCAGGAGGCAGATATGCGTCTTGCTCCCGCTCCTGCTTCTCTTTGACAGATCTGAAGAGTTCTTGGTGTAGTTTCTGTTTCTGCTTGAGCATGGGTGTAAGTCGAAAGCCCTGACCGCGCAGCCGTCGGACACGGGCTGGGGATGATTATCGCGGAAAGGAGAGACCTCGGCTGATCGTATCCTGGCTGCGGCTGTATCGGCCTCAATGGCAAAGTCCGTGCCTCTCCCGGCTATCAAATATTTGACTTTTCTCCTGTTGTCCCGTACCTTTGTAGCCCACAATGGTCGCGGTCCCCCAGTGGCGTGGGTTGCTCATTTTATCCGCATGGCGATGTCACGGCCCCCTCAGCTGTACGTCCCTGGTGGTCCCAGCGGGGCCGCATATATAATCGGACGGATCACTTTCGCGATTGACACCCACCCCTTCATCTAATCCCTCCCCCCCTCCATTCCCAACGGCATGCTCGCCTCTCTCTTCCTTTCTGCTCTCGCTGCTTCCGTCGTAGCTGCCGCTCCGTCCTGTGGGCTCGTACAACCGACCCCGTCTCCCTCCCCGCCGATGTCTAGCCCGAATAACGGAACGACCTCTTTCATCTCTGCAGCTTGGTTCCCTGGATGGGACGCTGCCAACTTCCCTCTGTCCAGTGTTAACTGGCAGAAGTACAGTCTTATCACCTGGTCCTTTGCGTATGCCTCGTTCATCCTTTGTCTGTTTAGCTTACGCTAAGCGCCCACGCTTATTTTTAGTCTCACCACCCCAGATCCCGCCGTCCTCAGCCTTAACGACTCGGGGGCCACCTACATTCCTGAGTTTGTCGAGCAGGCCCAGGGGCATGGTACGATGGCTAGCATTTCCATCGGTGGATGGACTGGTTCTCGTTTTTTCTCTTCGGCGGTCACCCCCCAGAACCGTTCCACGTTTATTAAGGCCGTCCTCGACATGGCCGCCAACTACAGTCTTGACGGAGTTGACTTTGAGTGAGCCAAAAATATCCTCCCCGTGTTTCCACGCCGCTCATGTTACGTTTTAGTTGGGAATACCCAAACAGCCCTGGCATCGGCTGTAACGAAGTTTCTAGCGCCGATTCTGAGAATTTCCTTGCGTTCCTCCAGGAATTGCGCTCACAGCCTGCGGGACAGAACCTCTACCTCACTGCCGCCGTTTCGACCATTCCGTTCGTTGGTCCCGATGGCCAACCTATGACCGATGTCTCCCAATTCGCTCAAGTCCTTGACCATATCGCCATCATGAATTACGATATCAACGTGGGTACCTCGCCCGTTTCGTACCAGAATCACATCTGACAATTCATTCTCCAGGGTCAATGGTCTACCGCAGTCGGCCCCGACGCTCCTTTGGATGACTCTTGTTCTGATCTCCAGACTGGCTCCGCAACCAAGGCTGTTAAGGCTTGGATTGACGCTGGTTTCCCTGCAGAGAAGATCGTCCTAGGCGTTCCCGGTTATGGCCACTCATTCACCGTTTCGCCATCCGATGCCATCGACAGTTCTGGGAACTTGACCGCCTATCCGCCTTTCACCAAGAACCCCGCCTCCAACAGTACCGATCAGTGCGGAAACCCGGAAGCTGAACCGGACATCAAGAACTTTTCTGACTTGATTAGCGAGGGATTCCTAAACGACGACGGAACCCCCGCCAGCGGAGTCTTGTCGAGGTTCGACGAGTGCAGTCAGACCGTAAGCTTGATCCGCTCTAACTTGACCCCCGTTCAATTTCTCACGCTTTCCCCGCTTCCTTAGCCCTTCGTTTACGACGAGAGCAAACAGTTGATGGTTTCCTACGACAACCCGCAGTCCTTCGCTGCCAAGGGAAACTTCATCGTCCAAAACAATCTGCTCGGATTCGCCATGTGGGAAATCACTGGCGATTACGATGACCTTCTCATCGATTCTCTCACCACCGCCGCGGGTGTCACTGATGACTGCTGATCGACGGGTTTTTATCACCCGCCCACTTTCGTCCGGGAAGCTCCAAGTCTGTGACTTCCTTCCCAGGACCATGCGCCTTGCTCGCACTGTTTGCCACCTGACGATAGGCAAAGGGCTTAGACACCCTTTCATACCCTGACACGTACATCCACGCTTTAGACGACACTTGTATCATATTCTGCAGGTAGTTTGGCACGTTTCATCCCTTTATTTCCTTGGATCTATTTTGGGATTTCCTTCGGTGGGGGAAATCACCACACTTTCACGATGCTGACAGCGCCAGTTGACACGAGAAACTATACGTACACACTCGCTTTACTCACGCTTGGTACCGAGTACCGGTTATAATTTTTCCCTGAATTGTATTTGCACATTCTTTTACGGAACTCTCTCATGGAAAACTCCTACTTACTTATAGAGTACAAAGGCTACGTGGATCGTAATACACACTTGGTTTATACACGGTTTAGGGTCACAAAACCCTGTTGTAAGAATAACAAAATGCTCTCAAGGGTGAGGTTGGGTCCCATTCGGTCTTCAGCCTGATGCCCGTCCCGAGTGGATATAAGGGGAGTGTCGAGCACAATAAAGAATGGGGGTAGGGGATAAAACTAAGACCGAGAGACGGCTGTACAGTGCGGCTTGTGCTTCTTCCAATGCTGCTTCTGGCACTCCGTGTCACAGTATCTTCGGGGTCGCCATGACAAGTAAAAAAGAAAAGAAAAAACGAGGCTCGTCAGAAACAATTGTCACAAGGAAAGGGGAGAGGGAAGGATCAGATACTGACCTGACTTTGCTACACCTACACTTCCTCAGAACCGCACTTGGGTTCCCGCAATACGTACACCTATACAGTTCCACTCTCTTCGGGTTCGCCCTAGAATTTACACATCCATGGGCACCCTCCTCCTCTTCGGCTTCCCCTCCTTCGAGGTCGAGATCATTCAACCACTCAGCCAATTCGTGCTCTTTATCTTCCTTCGTCGTAGGTGCGGGTTTATGGAACTCGTATTCGGGGGAACTTTCGATCACCTCATTCAACCTCTCTACGACCGATCCCCACTCCTTGACTCCGGGCCCATAGTGGTCCAGGATGGTCCGAGCGGTTAAGATCGGGAAAGTCTTTTGGTGAGGTACCCCTGTCAGCTTCAAGAACTCTCCCGCAAGCTCCCGTTTCTCCATGACAGGCTTTGATCACCGAAAACCATATCAGAGAGCAATCTTTCGAGATACCAGGCAAAACGACTCACCCTGAATTCGCGGAGGTCTGTACTGATATCTGGTCCCTTAATGGTCAGGGTGACGATGATATTCCAGTCAATCACGCCCTCCATATGCCTCGAATCAGGTGGCGCACGCTCCATAAACTCTTTCGAATCCTCCATCGCGCTCTGCAACAACGCGAAACCCAACTCTTTCTTCTCCCCACCGAACTCTGGATCCAACACGGCCTGTAGACCCTGATCGCAAGCGAACTCGACGGCGCGCCTCATCATGCAATACTTCAAGAACGGAGTGATCTGCGCGCACTTCATCCCTTTCTTGGAGTACCGCAAACCTTCCTCGGTGTTGGCGGTGAGCGAGACGGCGTAGTAGTAGTACGCGACGTCAGGGTTCCTTTCGATGGCCGCCTTCGCCATAGGGATAGCCTTGTTAAGGTTCTGCGTCATGACATGATACTTGATATCGAGAATATCAGCTCGATCGACGTCAAGGCTGAGACCCGCCTTGCGTAGTTCAGTCGCACAGAAGGGAAGGGCCTCCCTCCATCGCCTGAACGGCAAGCCCACGTCGGTGGCTTCAAATTTCCCAGTCTTGGGATCCATGGCCTGGTACCACCCGTCATTTATGGAAAACTCTGTCTGAACAACCAACCCGGCCAGGGTCCTCCCCAACTGCACGAGGTTCTTATCCCCAACAGCAGCCTGCATGGCCTTCTGGAACGACGTCGCAGCGGAGAGCGTATTCACGATATCCGTGTTTTGCGGTCCATAGTTCATCATCGCGTCCGAGATCCGGGGGGTTCTAAATCCTCCGGTCATATAGCTCTGTATAAGTCTCTGGGGATCAAGCTGGGCGAACTCGATCTCCGCGTCGTGGTGGTGAAGGCGGATGAAACCACCCATAACGTCACATCGCACGATGATGTCCGAGCAACGGAGACACGCCGCAAGGAAATTCAACAGAGACTTGTGGTTGACACAGATTTCCCAACAATGCATCGTAGGGGTCGCCAAGAGAGGAATCGCGTGTTGGACCATGAGGGGGGAGGTGGGGAGTTTACGAATGTTTTCGAGGGTCACGTCAATGACGTCCTTGATCCCGAGGGATTTGATGAGTTTCTGGTTGGGTACTTTGTCGGTTATAAGGAGAACAGCCTGGACGGCGTGGCAGAGGGTCACAGTAGCCAACTCGATGGTCTTTGAATCGTTCGGGTCTTCGCGCATGATGCGCACGAGAAGGGGACTTTGTTTCGCGATCTCCGTGCGGGCGTCTTCCCCTCCATGATGGGTGATGCTCGCTAGAGCGACCAAAGCCATATGACGCGTGGAGAGACTACCGAGGAGTGGCCAAAGCTTTCCCAGAAAGCCTAAACACCAAAAAATGCATTCAGTCTCACGCGAAGCCGATAAGCGCGCATGAAAGATATTGGCGCTAAGCTTACCTCTCTCAAAGAGCTTATTCCTCAGAATTGAGTCCGTAGACATCTTGGCCCATATTCCAACGATCCCGCCAGTAACCTTTTCCCTGTCCAGATTACTGTTATACATTGCGTCCATGCGATCGTATATTCGCGTAAAATCGGCATGAACCTTCTTCAATCCCCGACGGGTCGTAAGATCTGCACGTGCAGTTCGTCAACCTTTCAGAGAAAGTCGAGGTCGTAGCATACCTGGAAGCTGCAGGTGTCTGCAAAGCGTGTCGACGACGATATGCCACCCTTCCTCGTGATCGATGTCGATGGCGAAAGTCGAGATGGGATTGTCAGCCAGAGACACAAACGGTGGTTGAACTGGTTTCTTTGGCTTTGGCTTCTGTCGCCTCGCGCCTGGTCCGGGCATGCTTGTGAATTCGAAGAAGACGAAAGGTAGTAGGTGGTTGAGGCGCCCCTGAGTGGTTCTGTCGAAGGTGAACGATCGGGACTAAGAGCGAGGCTCCGGGAGACGCTGGGTGCGACGGCACACAAATCTCAGGAACGATGGCGCATACTTGGTCCATACGATACTATTATACATGCAAGCGCATAGATGATAAAGATCAGGGGCAGCAAGCCGCAGCTAGGTAATCAGTCGTCGAGGCGGGCGGCCGTCATCGTGCCTTGAGAGCCGTCAGCTTCAACTTTTAGACTCAACGGCAAGGCAATTTGGCTTATGCTTTTTCCAGCCCTGCTTCTGACAAGCCGTATCGCAATACCTTTGACCAGTGCGCCAATGGTGTCAGATGGCAGGCCCAGAGGGGTAAAATGAGACGAAAAAACGCTCACCTAACTTTCCCACACTTGCACTTCCTCAAAATCGCACTGGGGTTCCCACAATGTGTGCAGCGATATAACACGACCCTAGTTGGGTTCACTTTCGGGTTCACGCAATGCGTTTGCGCTGACTCGTTCGGTTCGATGTCGAGGTTCTCCAACCACGCCGTCAGCTCGTCCATTCTCCGTTCAACATTCTCCGGTACTGGATTGTTCTTGTGCTTGTAATCCCACTCGTTAGCGAACAACTGGTTGATCTTCATCATCGGGGGGCCCCACTCGAGGTTTCCAACGTTCATGTGCTGAATAAGGCTTCGAAGCGCGAGGACGGGTTGGCTTTCCGACGGGGTTATCCCTGTGATCCTCAGAAATTCCATCGCCAGGTCTCGCTTATCTAACACGGGCTATGATCACAAGGTATGAGGGTGGTGACCCAGGAATCAGGCATCCAACGCGCTTACCTCAAAATCCACCAAGCTCATACAGAGCTCGGGACCTTTGAGGGTAATCGTCATGAGCATGTACCAATCCACAACTTCTTGGATGTGGCGAGAGTCCGGGGGCGCATTCGCGATGAAATCCTTGGCGTCCTCCATAGCACTCGTCAAAAAAGCGACACCCAATTCTTTTCCTCCCCATTCAGGGCGTGGATTCGTTACGGCGTTGATTCCCAGATTTGCAGCAAACTCAATAGCCCGCTTCATCATACCAAAGTGGACAAACTTGGTAGTTGCCTTGCACTGCATTCCCTTCTTGGCATACCTGAGCCCCTGCTCCATGTCGGCCTTGAGGGTGATAGGGTAGTAGAAATAAGGAATATGTGGGCTGCGTTCTATGGCTGCTTTGGCACGGGGAATGGCCTCGTTGAGATTGCGGCTCATGATCAGATACTTGATCTGAAGGATGTCGGCCATGTCGATATCAGAGGCATAACCGGTCTCTTGGAGGGCCTCTGAGCAGAAGGGAAGAGCGTCCTTCCATCGGGTGAAGGGTAGACCTGTGTTGACGGTCTCCATCCTTCCCGTGCGTTCGTTTATGGCCTGGTAATAACCGTCGGTAATGGAGAATTCGGTCTGTACAACCAAACGAGCCAGGGTACGACCAAGGTTGACGAGGTTCCTGGTTTCTACGGCTTGTTGCATAGCGGACTGGAAAGTTCTGGCGGCGAGGACGGTGTTGAATATGTCGGTGTCTTGGAAGCCGTAATCAACAATGGCATCCTCGATGCGGGGTTGTTTGAAAGCACCCTTCTCGTAACTCTCGAGAACCCTTTTGGGATCGAGATTGGCATTATTGTCCTTGGCGTCGTAATGATGGAGGTGGAAGAACGCGGTCATGGCGTCACAACGAACGCTGAGGTCTTCGCATCGGAGGCAAGCGGCGAGGAAGTTCAAGAGGTCAGGGTGTTTCAAAGCGACATCCCGGCAGTGCAAGGTAGGAGAAGTAAGGAGGGGGACTGCGTGGGCAACAGCAAGGATAGATATCCAGGGGTAACGCATGCTCTCGAGGACAACGTCGAGCATGTCCTTGAGGCCGATGAGCTTGACGAGTTTAGGGTCAGGTGGCTTTTCAGCGGAGACGACCAAAACAGCTTGAACGGCATGAGACATGGTCACGATAGCCAACTCGAGCAGCTTGGCGTCAGATTTGTTCTCGCGCATGAGGCGGACTAGGACAGGTGTATGTTTGGCGATCTCGGTGCGGATCTTGGAGCCTCCGTGGTGAGTGATAGTTGCCAGTGCAACCAAGGTCATATGGCGGGTGTGCTTCTTTTCAAGCAGTGGGAAGAGCTTCTTCAAAAAACCTGGACGCGTTCCGAGATCAGCTTTAGTCCCATCACTGGAGAGGACCGGATAAACGCCGTCGCACCTTTCTCGAGAAGCTTATCCCTCAGAATGGAATCTGCGGACATTTTGGCGAAAATTCCGACGATGCCGCCGGTGATATTCTCGGATTGGAGGTTTGCCTCGTAGAGGCTGCTGAGACGTCGATAGATGTCGGGGAAGTCGGCATGGACTTTTTTGAGCCCGCTCCTGGTGTCGAGGTCTATACCATAAAATCAGCACTGGGGGAGGGAGATGGGGGGATGGGTCTGCCTGGGAGCTGGAGAGTTTCGCACAACAAGTCGACGATCCTCGCCCAGTCTTCGGCGTTGTCCATGTCCGCTATGAAGGTCGGGGGCGTCGGAGGCACAGAAGGATTGGATTGAACATGGTTTCTGGACTTGTGCTTATTGTTTTTTGCGCCAGGGCCGGGCATTCTTGTATAGGCGGAGGGAAGGTAGCGGAAAGAAGAGGTACGGGATATGCCCCTCAATCACTCGCAGCCGCCGTGTCGTCATCGACGGACGTTGGATTGCGCGTTCTCGTCGCCCTTGGATCGCTGGTCACCCACGATGGTACGGGGGTTGCGGAGGATGAACACCCTCCCTGTCTATCAGCGAGCGATGGCATGTATAGCGCCCAGAACACCCAAACTTGCATCCAAACGCACATTCTGATGTCTGAACCTAGGGCGGCAAAAACCGATCTAACCGTGCAATTGATCGACCCCCCTCCCGCTTTGTTCGCAAAACAATCAAGCGGTGAACTGGGGTGCATGTATTCATGGCCAACTACTGCTGGCGGTGCTTCCCACTGCTTACTTGACGACGCTCAGGGGTTCGGGAGGTGCGGAGCGTCGTTGCCACGCGGAGTGCGCGGACACCTTCTACCCCCGCTGTTCGGTATACGAAAATGTTCTAAGCTCCGGTATTCAGCAAGCATCAAGTATATTTGGGATAGGGGCAGCGTTTGTTGCTACGACACAGGCTATATCCGCCTTCAGCATCAGACGGCGGCTGGACAAGTGCCGTTCCGTGGGCCGCGACGGCTAGGAATGTTCTGAACCGATTTCTTCGGCTGTCAGATCACCTATAAATGTCCTGGGATGTCCCGCCGACTCTTCTCCTTGTCCACCATGAAGTTCGTCGCTCTCCTCACCGGTGTTATTTCCGCCCTCGCCGTCAACGCAGCAACGAACGATGTTTGGGCTCCTGCTCTAACTTTCCCCACTGCGGGTGTCAACCTCAACTCGGGCGAGACGTACAACTTCACTTGGTGCGTCTCGTGACGGCAATATGCACCCCCCGTGGTCTGACCAAACTAGGGACCCGACCTCCCCGCCCTCCCAGATCACGAACCCAACGGCCGTCATCTACCTCCGCCACAACGACCGGACCCTCCCGAGTACGCCGACCGTTCGTTTTCGGCTCTGTTTGCCCTGCTGACCGTTGCACGTGGTAGTCATCCTCGCTGGCAAGGTGCCTATCACCCAGGGATACGCGTCGGTGACAATACCTTGGGTCGATACCGGAGATTACCAGGCTGTTTGTGCGTTATTTTATTCCCGCCCTTCTGATCGTTCCAAAATTGACTTATGTGTTGTAGTGTTTGGAGATTCTGGCAATTTCAGCCCCCAATTCCACATCACCTCACCCGACCCATTCAACCACTAATGATATTTACTGATTAATTCACACGGACTGTTCATTTCGGACTGTTCATTTTCCAACCTGTACCTTCCATACCCTGACCGACCCATCGTCTCCGCACGATGCTAAATAATTTTCGAGCCCTTTGCGGGGACACCATGCGATTGAGTTGACATCGTGAACACCGTGGGCAGACGTCGCCCTCGCCGACACCCTCACCTCTTCTGTTCCCTGCTCCCTTGATTGAGATCCGAGTAGGTTTCGAAACAACAGAGAACTCACATTAACTTGGTATACGATGATCTGTCCATCGCTAGACGCGCTCGCAATCCATCCCAGAGAGCCAGCTTTCCCCTCCCCCCAAGCGACTGAGAATATCGTTCTATCATGGTATCCTTCCAAGACCTGAACGCACTCCCAGTTGTACTGTTGCACTCGTTTCCAAATCCGCACCGTCCTGTCATCAGACCCCGAGGCGATGTACTGCCCATCTGGCGAGAAACACATCGACCAGACGGTGGATGTGTGTCCCCGTAGAATTGCGACGCAATCCCAGTCTTCCTGAGGGTCATCTACCCATATTCGTATCGTATCGTCGTACGAGCAGGATGCTAAGATCTGATGTTCATAAAATTCATACATGATCAAATGCACCAGAATCGATTCGCTGACCTCTTCGCGGGGATGCCAGGCTACGGATTTGACGTCTTGCGAGTGCTCCATCAGCACACCCATGCATTCAAAGTCGGCGTCCGGTAATACTGGGACCAGTAGTTGTCAGAACCATGCGAGGGTTCAATCTAGAACATGTCACTGACCTTCCCATACCCAGACCGATTTGTCTCTGCTGCAGCTTGCCAGAAGAGTGCCAGAAGCCGAGTACGCGACCCCCTTGCACTCTGTCTCGTGGCCTTCCAGAGAACTAACACATTCCCATACTCCTTCCTCGTCTTCGTCCCCAACTTGTTGCCAGATCCCAACGTTCGAATCGAACGATCCAGTTGCCAGAGTGTTCCCAGACGGAGACCAAGCAAGAGCCCGAACCGTCTTCGCGTGTCCCGTAGCGATCGAAGTGTTCAATTCGAACGTAGGTCCTCCATCGGAGGAAGTCTCGCCTCCTGGTGTAGGGGGAGGAGGGGGGACACGGTAGTTGTACAATCGGACCGTTTTATCCGCTGAACAAGACGCGAGGAGCGGTTTTGTCGGGTTCCATGCGATCGACCATGCACGGTCCTGGTGACCTGTTTGACCGGTAAATTGGTTTACTGCTCGGTGGCCGTAGCTGCTAAGATTCGAGACGTACCTGGCAGCTCTGCGACGAGCGAGATCTCAGCTGAGGATTCGTCGGCCATCGTGGCTTCAGAACAAGCAGCAAATCTAATCTAGTAACGGCGCTAATTTACCTATTTGCCGATCATGTATCTACTGACTCGGTAGATGGTATCCATCTTTTTCTTGAACAAAAACCTCCACGCCAGGTGCGTATCTCACCAGAAAGGTTTACCCTTCTTCATGCTTGTGACCATTTTAGTTTGTGCTAACTCCCTGTTTAGTTTATACCACACTACCGCTCGAGTCATCTCGCCCCTTCTCTCGAAATATACGTCTAGCCATCTGTAATGACGATTCACGGTCTCTCCGAATCTCTCTACCCGACAAAACCGGCTCACTTTGATCTCGAGTCTATAATTCGACCAAACATTCTAGCTTTGCATCCCTACCGATGCGCTCGCGACGACTACTCCGAAGGTATCCTCCTCGACGCCAACGAAAATTCTCTTGGTCACTCCATCCATCCTAACGGAATGGCGAAGAAGACCGAATTGGATGAGATTGAGGAGCTCGATTTGCACAGGTACCCTTCCCCTTCGCACGAGCCGATCAAATCAAGGATCGCCGA
>Ga0307517_10000465_pt1 | contig 69293 bp, 95 predicted proteins | sample 23_EM_MG_FD_194515 | JGI IMG/M metagenome (GOLD analysis project Ga0307517, IMG submission 194515) | Populus trichocarpa ectomycorrhiza microbial communities from riparian zone in the Pacific Northwest, United States - 23_EM | ecosystem: Host-associated > Plants > Roots > Unclassified | place... | reverse complement strand
GCGAAACCGACGATCTTTTCGATTAGCTCATCACGTCCGAAGAAGACCCTCGGCGCCGGCGGAGGGACTTCTCCAAGTGCGCTAGATGGAAACATTAGACGTTGGACTCAACAGCGGGTGACCGACGAGACCGCTGACCTATCCTGAGTCTATCCAACGTTAAGTGTACGTTTCGTGGCGGAGTACGAGTGACACTCACCGATCGATGTTGACTGCCAGCCCCTTCCAGACTTTTCACCATTTCACGACGAATATCTGAAACGATGGTGTGGGCGCCTGCGACTTCACGATGAAGATCAGAGACGATGGCGCGGGTTTTATCGTCACGGCGGACATCGGACGAGGTTCTATGCGTATTCAATGGTAGGGGCAGTGAGTCGCTGGGCGCACTGAAGGCAAATATTAAGCGGTGGATCCAGTTATGGTTCATATCGCTGACCTGGCGTGAGACTGCAGTAATTAAGTAGTTATTCGGTGGCCGGTAAAGCGCGGCTAGTACTTACAGCCCGATTCTGACCATCATTATCCCCGCGGGTCCTCAACGTGTTGCGACGGATGTCGGAAACAACGATCCGAGTGCTTACAACGTCATTCCGGACCTCAGAATTGATGGGGAGAGTATCCGCAACGTCTCGACGGACGTCGGGGGCAGTGGTGGCGGCGTTTGATCTATCGTGACGAACATCCGAAACGGTGATGTGGGTGTTCGTAACGCCAGAAACGGCCGCGTGTGTGTTTGTTACAAGTTCAGCCTGGAGGCAGAAAGTTGGCGGTGGTCATACACAAGTGAACGAGACGCACGTTGAATACTTGAAGAGTCCTTGTCAGCTCCAACCTCCAAGTGGCGATCGCCTTTTTATCATTCTTTGCGTGGAGGAGCCGAGAGGCCATACCCCGTTTTCCCCACTTGACTATCTTCCTCTGGATCTCCGCCACGGTCCTGCGATCCAAGACATGATAAGTCAGTCGCGCACAAGGTGCATCTCTGCCGATGTCACTTACACCGTCAATTGCTCAATTGCCTTGAGGAGTGACTGGCTGAATTCATTCGGTTCTCTCCCCTTCATCCCGTGATCGAGGGCCATGCAAACGTCAGCGCAAGCTAGCCCGAGGCCGACGCAGCCCACTTCGTTGATCATTGTTTCCTGCGTACCACGTTAGTTAGCGGTTGGTCGGTGTGGACGAGAAGGAAGTTCACTTTGATAATAGCGAGAAGAGTGCTGACGGAGCCGAAGGCAGCCTCGGCTTGTGTGATCCTCGAGTTCTCCTTCGCGAGATCGATGGCCTCAATTGCCCCACCCAACAAGGAGAGAGCACTATCCGACCCTTTCGGCTGTTGGGACTTGGTCGTCATGGTTGAAACCGGAGGCAGCCACGAGGAAATGGTGCGGCGCAGAGACCGTAGAGAGGAACCTGAATCCCAGCGGCTATCTTGTCATGGTACGCCCATTTGGTGAAGAATAATGTATTCGTGGTCGAACCACTTGAGGAGACAATGCGGTGGCGGCCCGATTGACTGATCACCCGGAATTTTTATTTACTCTCGTTCAAAGGAATCCTCGAAGATTTATTCACTGACCACTGGCACAACGCCATGTCTCCAACTCCACCCGTCACAACTATGTCCCCGAAGCGCTCATCCTCCCCGCCTTCTCCTAACCGTCGACCAGGCTCCATGTCCATTTGCCGTGATTTCAATGACCGGCAACGATCCAGTCAACGTCCCTGGTCTTCTTTTCATTCGGTCATAGGTTACTGGACCTCCGACACAAATTCCGTTCTCCATGCATGACGTTACAGATTCGGCCGTGCACCACCTTGAACAACAAACGAGGATGCTACGAGCCATGACGCCTCGAAGCTCTATCCTCTCTGTGCCTCGACCTCCCGTGCGTGCCAAAGTCGACTCAAAACAATTCAAGTTGCGAGGGAATAGGGGTCACAAAAGCATACATCCAGCTGACCAACTGCCAGTCTAGCGAGGCCCGAAGCCTGGGGTCCAAAACGATATGAAGTTTAGTGATGGTGCCGGGAGGTCACCGGTCAGCGTTCATTGTCATACCGCCGCGACCTCGTGTTACCTTCGTCGCGAGGAGGTTGCGGTCGATGCTGTCATCGAGAGGAGTCGGGTGTGTGTGCTTGGCAGCGTTGATCTGTCCTCGCTCATGAGTTTATTATGGTGGTCGCTGACTGCTTTTCTATGTCGCCAGGCGTGCGGAGGTCGAACGAAAGCTCGCGGCCGACACGATAATGTCCGATGAGCGGAGGCAGAGGCGGTTGGTCGCACTGGGGAAGGATGGTGTTTTTTGCGCTTGAATAGGACCAGGAGGGTTGACCGACCCCAGGACCGTGAAGGTCACCGGGAAGGACGTGTTTGATGAGGTTCGCGCCGTGCGGAAGGTGGACATGGGCCGGACTCGTGTGATGAAGACGTTGAAGGAGATGTCGAAGAATGACCAGGTTCGTTCATTGTGCCCTGTCCCCACTCTATGCGCTATGCGATATGGTGACCTTGCCGAGATGGGTTTGACCAATTTCAGGACCATGAAGATTGCCGGGAAGAGCACATTCGGTGGAGTTCGCGTCGTGCAGAAAGTGGGCACGGGTGGGATTTATGCGATGAAGACGTCGAAGAAGGAAGATATATTGGGGGAAGACCAGGTTCGTTCACTACACCCTCCCTTCACTCTATACGTTATGCGCCCATTCACCCGTCCTCCGTCATCAGTTCGCTCACGTCCGCACCGAGCGTGGTGTCCTCGCCGGATCCAACTCTCCGTGGGTCGTGCAATTGTACTACTTATTCCAGCACCCTACGTACTTGTACCTCATCATGGAGTTCCCGGCCAGAGGCGACTCAATGACAATGCTTGTCAAGTGCGGCACCTCAGAGGCCTGATGTGACGAGGTTCTATATCGTAGAGTGCGTTCTTGCGATCGAGGCCGCGCATAACCTCGGTTTAATTCATCGGTGAGTGCAGCCCGACGAACTGTGACTTATCCAAAGCGTGGAAACTGACTACTTGCTCCTTTCCTTTTTGTTTTGATGTAGATACATCAAATCGGATGACACCCATCAAGCTATCCGATTTCGGACCTTCCACGAGGAAGATGGAAGAAAGAGACGAACCTAGACTGCCGCTGCGGCCAAGAAGGCCGGAATGTCGTCCCAGTACAAGTTTGCACCAGGGAACTCCGCAAGCACAAGCTTCCACACCCACTCGAACATAGTAGAGTAAGTGATATCGGAGCCACCAGTGCCTTTGTTGGTCCCGCCGGTGAGCAGGGAAACAAACTCGCCGAGGGGGAAGACGATGGTGGACCCAGAATCACCTCCCTTGGAGAACGTGCCAGTCTCGTTTTCGTGAGGAATAATGGGCAACTCGATCGAGTCTAGACTGCCGGTGGGGAAGTATTTTCGGACAAAGGACATAAATCTGGTGACTGTGCCGACGGTGGTGTTGGTAGTGAAGCCGCGCTTAAGAACACGACGAACGGGGTCGCCTTGGAGGTTCTTCGTGTCAGGGTTCTTGACCTGCTCGGCGGTGAGTATGCCTTGGAGAGGAAGCAGACCGTCTTCAGGGTACTTGAAACCGGACGGGACATCGTCGCGTTCATATAGTAACCCCTTGAGCTTGAACGGGGTGTACTCGGGACCTAGAAGAGATGTACATTTCAGATTAGCGCATTTGATGAGACATAACTAGCACCGCACCGAGACTGAGCACGTTCCCCATGAGATGCATGAACCTATCCTTATACAACTCAACCACGCAAAGGTCGCGCGTGTACTGGTGAGGTGCAACACCGACACCGATGGGGGGCGCCCAGACGACGTATCCAACGACACGCTGCTTGATCTTACCCCACCCTTTCTTGATGTTCACGTAGAAGTCCTTGAACACGCCAATCTTTGTGCGGATCTTCTCGAGCTCGGCCACGTTCTCGTCGAGCCTGGTCTGCGACTCTGTGAGGTTGATTCGATCCCGCACCCTGGCTGTGAGCGTGTTGATTTTTTCTCTCGATAGATTCGGCAGTCTCAAGGAGCGTTCCAACATGTGCCTGGATGGAGACCAGGTAATTCGTGAAGGCAGGGTTGCCCATCAGAACGACATCCTTCTTGGGTCCAGACCCTGAATGGCCAGAATCAGAAAGATCTCAGGTGCTCAAGTCGAAAGCAAACGTACCGTGGTACCTATATTCCGCGTTGCCCGCTTCGGGACGGAACATGTTATGACGGACGGTGATGGCAAAGAGCCTGTTGCCGGCGTGGAAGTAAGGTCCCATAGTACCTTGCATCGTAGTCTTTAAACCAGATATAGGAAGACTGAGTGCGACGGAGACATTGTCGATGACCTTCTTGAGAGGTTCGCCGTCTTCAATGGTAGGGAAGAGAGCTGGCCCGTGACCGGGTGAGGATTTTGGGACTGTCTCGCGATATGCGATGTCGATTTTGGTGACATTGAGACCGTCAAGGAAGGTGCGAATATCTTTGGTTACGTCGAACGCAGCGGTAGCGGTGAGAGCACCGGGCGCCACACCCACCCAGATGGTAGGGTTGGTGGTGAAACGGTCGCCGCCTTCGACAGGCATGATGGGAGCCATGGCGTCGTAGTCGAGATCCCCTTCATCGCCATTGTCGTCCTCGTCCTCTTCCTCTTCCTCGCCCTCGATCTCCTGGTCCTTCTTCTTGTTGAGCCAGGTGAACCGAATAAAGTCGACACATGTGGGTTCGATATTCTTTGCGTCGAGTAGCTCTACGACCTTAGAATGAACGTTAGGCAAGCAATTGCTGCGTCACGAGAAGGCCACGCACTTTATCACGAACCCTATCCCACAAGCCATCCTTCCCGAACTCATGATCGTCTGGAACGGCAACCAGTCTCATGAGTCGCTTGTATTCCTCGGGGCCAGAGGGTTCCTCATAGACGTCGGAGGAATCTCTGTAGATGAGCTTGGGCCCACGACCCTTTGAACGGAGACCCGCAAAGTAGAGATGAACTTCGATCTTGGAAGGTTCGTGGGGATCGATTTCAACCGTGGTGGCAGTGGATTCGCTGGTGGAGCTGGACCAGATGCTCTCGTTGTCGGAGGAATCACTGCTTTTGTCCGAGGATGAGGCGTGCACGTGTGCCTTTGGAGAGCACTCCTGGTCGAACCGGACAGTCTTCACGTAGTCCTCGAGGTTCTCTTCGACGGGAAGGTCAACCTCTTCGGCTAAGTAAAGAATACGGGGTGGATTAGTAGGGCTGAAGAGCAACAAAACGTCAGAAAAAAACTCACTGTTAGGGTCGAGCGGATTGGTGTCAGGTGGAGCAGACATAGTACGAAGAAAGAGTTTTCAAATCAAGTGAGCTAAGAGTTGATAGCGGAAGGCTGCACACGCAGCCGACACTAAGAGCGGCGACAGAGAGGACAATGGACTGGATTCGAGAGGGAAGTCCCCTGTATCTACACCACAAGTTTTGTCTTGGCCGGATCCTTGCTGGAGTGATCGCCCTGGTCACCGTACGGATGATCCCCTGAATTCCGACAGGATTTGATGTCGGTCCCACACCCTGATCGGCACATGGTTCTGGTCCGGGCGTGGCTGGGTTTTCCAGCCGGATTCCAGCGGCGGCAGGTTCGGCTCGTTTCGCAGAGGATCCTGGATCCCTTCGTTAATCTACGCCATAAGTTTTGCATCGGCCACAACGCCCCTTGTATTGTAGCATATGCATCGGCAAAAACCCGAAATCCATATGTCAGATCGACTGATCACCCGGAATCTCCGTTGCGCTCGTTCAAAACGTCCTGAAGAAATCCTCTAAGCTTTGTTCGCTGGCCACCAGTGCAATATCGTGTCCTCAACCCTGCCCGTCAGAAGTGCGTCCCTGAAGCATCCACCCTCCCCGCCTCTCCGCAATCATTGACCCTCATGTCCGTTCGCCGTGGTTTCAATGACCGGCAACGATCTCGTCAAATATCCCCTGTAGTCTCTTCGTTCGGTCGTGGATTATTGGACCCCCAACACGGACTCCGTTTTCCTTGACGTCGCAGACCCTGCCACGCACTGCCTTAACGACAAAAGGGGATACTACGGGCCATGTGCATGAGGCCTTGACCTCCCGTGTCTGTCAAAGTCAACCCAGACGCATCAAGTTGCAATGGAATTGGAGTGACCAAAGCGAACATGCGGCTGGCCAACCGTCAACTCAGCGAGACTTGGAGTTTGACCGGTGACCTCCCGGCGCCGTCACCAAATCTCACATCGTTTTGAAGTATATTGCCATAAAGCCACGGTCTCAGGTTATCCTCGTCCCAAGAAGGTTACGGTCAAGGTCGCCATCAAGATGAATCAGAGGTGCGTACTCGGCAGCGCTGAGCCGTCCTTGCTCGTGAATTTGTTCTGCTGGTCACTGACTGCTACGATATGTTTCCAGGCACGTTGAGGCCGAACGGAAGCTCGCCGCTGGCACGATTATGCCCGATGGGCGGAAGCAGAGACAGTTTATCGCACTGAGAAAGAAGGAGGGCGCTTTATTGCGCTTGAATAGGACCAAGATGAGGTTAACCGGCCTCAGGAATGTGAAGGTTATTGGCAAGGGCGCGTTTGGTGAGGTTCGCGTCGCGCAGAAAGTGGATACAAGCAAAATTTGTGCGATGAAGTCGCTGAAGAAAGACCAGGTTCGTCCATCATACCTCTCTTCGTTCTATACGTTATGCAGTATGTTGACCTTACTTTCTATTCACCCTTCGCCCATTATTAGCACGCCCACGTCCACGCCGAGCGTGATGTGCTCGCTAAACCCAACTCTCCGTGGGTCGTGCAATTATACTTCCCGTTCCAAGACCCTACGTACTTGTGCCTCATCATGGAGTTCTTGGCCGGGGGCGACTTGATGACAATGTTGATCAAGTACGATACCTTCTCGGAGGGCGTGACGAGGTTCTATATCACAGAGTGCGTTCTCGCAGTCGAGGTCGTGCATAACCCTGGTTTCACCCATCGGTCAGTGCAGCCCGACAAACCGTCAGTATCCAAACCGCGGAACCTTTTGACCTGGCCGGTGACACAGTCCCTTATCCGTGATCACGAGGGGAGCTTCAACCCAGCGGAACGAGAGATGGGCGGTTCTTTACACCTTTCTACCACTCCATTCTACGATACGTGACGTTCGTGTACGTGATCGCGGGCTAGGTCGCGGCCCATTGCGGGCTTTGCGCAGTTCTCTTGTCTAGTTTCTCTCTCTTTGGCACTCCCACCTCCCCCACCTTCCCCTCCCCTTCTCACGAGTGTCAAGTGCTATCGCATAATCTCTTTCACGGACCCTTTTATCCCGTCTCCCCCATCTGGTGCAACAAAATGTAGTGGAGTTGACGAAAACGCGAAAGTGATTGGACTGTGTTTATTCGTACATGAGAATCTCGCGTGGGAGTGTAACCTCCTTGCGAGGTCGATAGTAATGGACCCTCGAAAGGGGAATATTTGTTTCCTCGGTCTCCCAGTCAAACCGAAGTCGATAATCTACGAGGTACGCACACGCAAAGATACAGCACGGGATATAGAGATGCATGTGACGGAATATAGGTCAAGGATATGGGTGGGACAGTACATGCGGAACGATGCGTGTGAGCAGAGGGAGGGGATGGTAGTTATATCGAAGGACATCATGGTAGACGGGGTAAAGGGGTGGAGTACCGGTGGCTTGCATGGAATACGCCTGAGAAAATCGAGGCAGCCGTCAATGTCGTCCTTCGGTTCCCTAAGCTTAGAGAAGAAATGAGTCAATACGCGGAGGAAGTAGGACTTTATCCAGGACCTTACCGTTGAAACCCGATTTAACAGAGGCGACCGGACTGTTCATTTTCGCTCCGAATCGATGCTCCTGAGGAACCGCCCGCACCCCTCTACGTCTTTCGTAGCCCCAAGTTTTCCATAAACATCGGCAGCGCGCAGAAGCTCGGACTTCGCCTCATCAAACCTCCGTTGTCGATACCAAAGTGTTGCCTGCATATACATCGCGTGACCCAGGCAGTATGTGTTGTTGACCTCGTGCAACTTGGCTTGCTCAATGTGGGCGTTCGCGTCGTCAAATTTACCTTGATTGGAAAACATGTGTGCCAGGTAGTAATGGTTCCAGAACAGCTCGCCGCGCCAATCGAAAGAGGATGCGATTCTGAGGGCTGTTTCGTAATGGTGAATGGACTTCTCTGTCTTGCCTCTGATACAGTATATCTCGCCAAGACAACGGTGACATTGGCAGACCAGAAGTCGATTGCCTTCCTCCGGGAGAAGACCAATGGCGCGGGATATGGCTTCTTCCGCGGCGTCGAGCTGTCTGTGGTCGCACAACAACCAAGCAAGACTGGTCAAACACCTCGCTTGTCCCACTATATCGCCGAGCCACTCGTAAACGTCCAACCCTTCTTTCGCGCATTGTATCCCTTCCTCGTAGAGGCAAAGCATCCGGTTTGCATCGGATAGGCGCCACAACGTTAGAGCAACCCAATGGTCATCACCCCGCTCTTTCCATATCTCCAAGGCACAAGAAAGGAGTCGCCCGCGCTCCGCATAATCTCCAAGCGATTTGAACAACTGTGAGAGTTGGTACAAGCATTGTGGCTTGGAAGGATGGCCATCCGAAAGATTCTCAATCTTTGACCCCAGCCCAACGAGCCGTGGTTTGTGCTGAAAGAGATGCTCCAGAAAGTGAGCACAGGTGTCCCAGATATCACTTGATTTTGTGTCGGTGGATATGAAGACATTGAGGAGGTGCTCGACATTTGTATCCTCTGACGTAATCCATCGTGCTTCTTCATGGCCGGGCTTGTCGGGATCAACATCAACCAACAACCGGCGGAAGTAATGATCCTTGGTCGTGCAGAGGAGAGGAGAAGACATCGGATCCTGTGGACAAAAATGATCCCGGAGTGGCGCGAGCATTGTGATGAACCCACTGCTTCGATAAGTCAGGGAAAGGATGCAGAATATGTCGAAAATGTTTGTGATGTTGGGGATGGTGGGAAAAAACCAGTCGAGATTGTTCTCATCAACCCCTTGAGGGAAGAACGCGACGACTCCGAGAAGCGCTCGTGCGTCAGGGCCGAGTGCTTGGAATGTTGGCGAGGTGAGTGAAAGTTCGATCGTAGCGGCAAGGCTCTTTGAGTGATGTGTGCAAAGCACGCCCGTACGCTGCCTTTCCCATTCCCTGGTCAGCCGGCCAGTGTCCCACTTGTTGTGCTGGGCGACGGTGGCGAGTAAAATGATCGAGAGGGGGTGGTAGTCGAGTTGTGTCAGGATGTTGTTGACCGGGTCAGAGTATTCGCCGTACTTGTAGATGCGATAGAAGGTGTCACGTGCGGCCTCCATTGTCAATGTTGGGATGTCCAGAGTCTCACAGTCAGGAGGGACTGTGGAGATTCGGGAGGTGATGCACAGGCAAATATTGCTGAAGTGACTCAGGTCCTCCACAACATCGTAGACCTCCTCCGCACTTGTCCCCTGCAGACCGAGAATGGATTCCGCATTGTCGAGGACTATGAGCATCTCCTTTGAGGATAGGAATGGTCGTAGGGAGGTCAGGTCTCCCGGGTTTTCGAGACCTGCACCAATGACCTCGGAGAGTCGGCGAAGGAAATGAGCGCGGGAGGCAGAGAATTGATCACAGCGGATGAACCGACGGTCATCACCAAACCGCTGTTTGATCCGGTCGTCGTGGAGGACGGTTAGAGCGATGGATGTCTTGCCGATTCCACCAGCACCGATTAGAGCAACTGGGGTGAGGCGTTCCGCGAACCCTACGATCTTCTCGATCAGCTCGTCACGTCCAAAGAAGGCCCTTGGCGGCGAGGGAGGATATTCCCCAGGTGTTCTAATAGTAATATTACAGAAAATGTAAGACACTGGATCCAACAGTGGTCGAGATCACCGACCTATTTTGAACCTTGGAGGTTGTAAGCATTTATCCAGTGATACTGAAGAATACAAATATCACCTACCGCCCGGTGTTGGCTATCAGTCCCTTCCTGACTCTTGAGAATATTTCGGCGAATATCGGAAACGATGGCGTGGGTATTCAAAACACCGTGGTGGACATCAGAAACGAGAGTGTGGGTGTTCACAACGGCCACGTGTGTATTTATTGCAAGCTCGGTCTGAGAATTAATGGTCAATAATGACCACACGGAAACGACGGAACGCACGTTAAACACAAGAAGGATCCTATTGAGGTCCGACCTCCAGGCGACGATTGTCTCTTTGTCACTCGTCGCGTGGAAAAGTCGAGAGAGCACGTTCCGTTCACCCTTCTTGATGGTTTTCCTTTGTATCTCCGTGACCATCCTGAAGTCAGACCGAAAGTATCGTCAACGAGGTACTCGAAGCGTGCATTGGTAGTATAATTCACGTCGTGAGTTGGTCGATTGCCTCAACCACAGAATTGTTGAGATCGTCCAAACTCTTCCCCTTCAGTCCCCGGTCGAGGGTGGTACAAACGCCGGCGCAGGCCAGCCCGAGTTCGACGTAATCCACCTCATTGATCATCGTGTCCTGGGCGTATATCATCTTGCAGTTGTTCGTCACACCGGACCGGGCGGAGACTCACCCTAATCATCCTGAGGATAGCGCCGACAGTACCAAAGACGGCCTTGGCTGGCGTAACATTCGAGACCTCTTTGGCAAGATTCATGGCCTCGACAGCGGCATTCAGTGAGGAGAGAGCAGCTTCCCGACGGTTTGGTCGTTGGGACTTTGTAGCCATGGTCGAAACTCGAGGTAGTTGCGAGAAAAGAGTGTGACGTGTAGGCAGTGAGGAAGAACCAGGACCGTAGCAGGGATGGGCAGTCGTTTTCCCATGGCGCGCCCCGCACAATTGAACGGACCCATTTTCGTGAGGAAAAATGTATTCGCGGTCGGACTACTGAGGGATGTGATCGACTGATCGTCTGGAATCTCCGATTCAAAACGTCTCGGGGAAATCCTCCAAGTTTTATTTACTGACCACTGGCGCAATGCCGTGTCTTCATCTTCGCCTGTCGGAAGTACATCCCTGAAGCATCCATCTCTGTGTCCGTTCACCGTGGTTTCAACGACCGGTAACGATCTCGTCTACATCCTGTCGTCTCTTCGTTCGGCCGTGGGTTACTGAACCTCCTAACGCGGACACCCTTCTCCTTGACGCCGTAGATCCTTCCGCGCACGGCCTTGAACGGCGAAAGGGGATATTACGGACCGTGAGGCTCTATCGCCTCTACCCCTTGACCTCCCGTGTCTGTCAAAGGCGACTCGAAACGCTTCAAGTTGTAATGGGGATAGGAGTGACAAAAACATATATGTGGCTGGTCAACCGCCAACTCAGCGGAACTTGAAGCTTGAAGCTCAACCTCCCGGCACCACCACTGAATCCCGCATCGATTTGGTGTGTGTTTGCCCTAAAACCGCGACCTCAGGCCATACGTCAGGCCATCTCCGCTTTATCTCACAGGCTACTCGCTCCGGGAGATGGGAGTGTGATATCACTGTCGTGGGTGCTCGAAGCTGGCCGGGGCTCAGTGCTCGTGGAGCAAGGGGCCGGAATCTGATGTGTAGAGCCCAAATTACATGATGAATTGTACCTACAAATACATCTCGGGAGGATATACACGTGTATGATAGGATCTAGTTGTTCCAAAATCGAATCCGCAGCACTGTGGGGGGACATGGGATACAAGTGGGGTATTGTGTGAGAGAATCGGGGAAGTGTGGAGGCTGGGGGACGTGGAGCGGGCGGGCCAACGTTTCAACCGAAGCCAGCTCGCCAACACACGTTCAAGGAGTAAAGGACCCCTCATCACTGCTCGATCAACCTCGCTTGATGGTCTGAGCGAGGTTATCCGAAAGCTACGGTCCCCCAAAAAGAGTGTAAGCAAACGTTGTAAACCGGAAGAAATATTACCACGTACCGATTCGACGAAAATTGGCAATAGTCCCGGGATGTACGTCAACTCAGGTGGTTTAATCTCCTCAACAACTTTCTTCAACTTGGGTTTCTTCTGACCGATCTTCGGCGTCACGTCTGGAACCTTCTGAGGCATCCTGGGAGTTCTATCAGGATCCAACCCCACCCTCACCTTCGGATCCGGTAACGGTTTATTCTTATCAGACTCCAAGCTCGTTCGAGAGTCCCAAGCCGATCCTTCACCAGTCATCGTCGTTATCGAGTTTTGTGAACCGACGGTGCTAGTGGAATTCGAAATGGGTTGGGGCTGGTTCCTGCCTCCCTCTATGATGTCTATTGTTGTGGCTGTGGTGGTCTCCTTTGGTGGGCTAGGAGGCCCTCGAGTGGGCGGAGCAGGTCGCAAAGATCCCGAGGATGATCGTGGTGTTGATTGAGGTGGGTTGGTGCTGCCCGCCGCAGCACTTCGTTTGGGGCGACGACCCTGGTGCGTCTGGTGGTGCTGTGGAATCGGAGGTGGAGGTGGCAAATCAACAGACGTTGATTTACCCCTGCGAAGCATTTCCATGGACTTGGAGTTCCTCAAGCGTTGGGCAATGCTTAGACGTTCCCTCGTCCCAAGATCCAACGAGATACTCGAGGCGGCCGCTTCCGAGTGAGAGGTCCTCATGGTTATAGCCCGATTCCTCGGCGTAGGGTTCACATAGTTTGATTTGTGACCATCACCAGGAGCATCACCAGGCCGCCCAGGACGTGGTGACTTTGGTGGAGGAGGCGGAGGTTTATCCCCCTCGCTACTCTCTTCAGAGTCGTCTCCGTCTTCGTCTTCGTCAGACTCGTCGGAGTCGTACCCATCCGAAGACGAATAATCCGAGGAACCGTCGCTCGCAGACGCCTGTGCCGCTAGATCTTCCGCGTCTCCGTCAATCAACTCTCCGAAGCTGATATCATTGACGACCCCCTGCACGAGCGCAGCGGTAGCTTCGTCCTCCGCATCAGCATCGCTCTGCTTCTGTGTCCTCCCGAACCGCCTCCGAAGTTTGTCCTCGTGAGACAGCTTGAGTTTGTAATGGTATAACGCGACATCGTCGATCTCCTTCATGATTGCCTCCCGTTCCTGACCGGTATGGGGGAGGAGAAACTCGACACTGGTTTGATCCCCGATACCATCTCGGACGATTGTGAGGAAAAGTTCGATCCACTTCATCAGGTTATCGAAGAGACTGCCGCCTCGCGAGTGGATCTTGTGGACGAAGCTGTAGAACATCTGTTCGTGTCGTTTCACGAGGTCGACAAATGCTTGGACGGTCAGGTGCGGATCTTCCTGGCTCACTGCGCAGACAAAAATGTCAACCAACAGGGACTCTTGGAACCTCGAATGGACGCACGTTCTTCTGTCTGTTCAACTGTCTTGATCATATCATTCATGAACGCCTGGAGGTCCCCAAAAGAGTCTGCGATATTCGCCGCTTTATATACCTGGGCGAGGGGGGAATAGAATATTGTGATGATATCTTTCAGCAGGTCAGCGGTGTTTCCCTGGCAAGGTTGTTTTAGTGAATCCAGGTGGTGAGGAAGAGTAGAAGTAACCGACCTCGAATATCAAGGAGATCAACTGTTCTCGATCCCTCAACCTCGAATACAACTTCCCGAGTAGCTGAAGGTCCTCAAACAGCCACGCTTCCTCATCTGCCGGTCCCTCGTCATCATCCGAATCATCAAGCTCCTTCTTGTGCTTGATGTACTGTCGGTACTTTTCCCATGCCTTAGCAACCCGGTACATCTGGGGTCTTGAAAGGACTGGATGCTCCGAATTCCTCAGTACGATCGCGATAAGGTGCATCTCCTCCGCCACTGGGAAGCCTCTCATGAGTCTGATCTTATCAATAAGGCAGGGAGACTCACAAGATTCTTCCTTGTAAAACTGTTGGATCTCCGGGGGAGCGTAGATGAACAACCGCACTTTTTCGCACATCATGGGGTCATCGACTTTCTCTTTCACGGATTCGATGTCTTCTTCAAGCAGCTTAACTTCTTCCATTAACGAACTCGTGAACATCCTGGGAAAGTAGTATGAACTCTGGAGGGTTTGATAACATCCGAGGTATTGGCTTACCGCTGGAGAAGGCTCTTTCCACCAAAAGGCTGGGCAAGGAATAGATCCAACATTGCTGTGTAGAAGAGTCAGAAGTCGACCTCCCGGGCTTTCTGCGCCACTGACTCCGAATCATTGAGACTGGATTACTAATCTTGAGAGCGGCCTTCATCATAAAGTACGGCATCAGCCCGTGTATCCTCTTCATGGAGGCAAAACTCTGAGAGGCGTCATCCGTGGCAACAAAATGGTGGAAGATCGTGGATGCAAGCCTACCATACAATCATGTTAGTCAGCAGCCTCATGGTACCGTGGGAAGGGGTGGGACATACGACATCCTCGCCCACTCGATCACGGCCTGGTAATTGGATGGCAGTTGCCTTATGTCCGGCGTAACCTTGATCGTCGCAAAAATTTTCGTCAAACCATCTTGAGTCAAACCCTCAGTCCGAGATCTGTAATGACGCAGAAGAATCTCCATACCTTTGCCCATGAGATCACCCTTGACACTCTGAACAGCCTCTCTCAAGCTATCAACCCTGCTGGCGATCTCCTTCGCAAACCTCTTCCTTCCGTCTTCTCTCGTTCGGTCAGCTTCTTCTCGCCTCTTTGCGTCCTCGGCTTCGCTCTGTGAAAGTGTCGTTGGGCCCGAAAGTAAAAACGACAGGAGGACCGGCGAGTGCGCTGTTACGGAAGTAGTGATGAGGCTATGGAGGTACGCTCTGAGGGTCAAGCGATTCTTCTCGCGGCCGAGGCGAGCATATGGTGAGATACTTCCACCGTTCGGTGACATTGGTAGAGATTCGTTGCTGTCCCCGGGGCCATAATAATCCGTTGAAGTCGGTGACTTGGGAGCTGCTCCGGAATTGACATAACCATGATCCTTGGGAGGTGGCGGGCGAATCACCGCATCTGGGTATGCTTTACGCAGCTAAACGAACATGAGCATTTAGAACGAGGCGTGGGTCTCGTCTACGAACCTCATTCGCAAGAGTCTTGAAGTCTCCGTATCTGCGACCGACGAAAACATCGGGTCGCCCCCTCCTTCTCGTCCGGATGATGAACTCCTGTTAATGTCGCGCTTAGACTCAAGGGACTGATCGCGAGATGAGATACCCACATCATGGGCCCTGCTTCTAACACGACCCCTTGATACCACAGTCCTGACGCAGATGATGTTTACGTCGAGGGCATCCCTGGACTTCCGTTCCCGAGCGAGCCTGTTCTTGGCAATCGCCTCGAGGCGGTTCAAGTCGGCTTGAGACAAACGTACGACCTGTTCCGGCTCGACGAGCTTGATTCCGGAGCTGAGGAGAATAGAGAGGGATCGCTCAGCCTTGGTTATAAGGTTCTTCCTCGTTGACTTGGATGCCTCCCCTATTTGTTCAGCATCCTCGTCCATGATCGAGGTTGGTGACAGGTTCTTTGACAGCACGGAAGCAGCAAACGGCTGAAGTTTATCTGGAAAGAAGTTCTTGGGCGCCTCGTCCAGGAACGGAAAGGTCAGGACGAATTGCCGGAAAATATAGCGCAGGAAGGGAAGGGAGATGCGCGGCGCATCCTTTGGAGGTGGTTTGAATGGTGCTCCCAGGTACGATAAAGGGGAGACTGTGCCATGCGCAGGCGAGGTGATGATATCGAGCTCCTTGTTGAATTGGAGCTGGACCAGGGTCTTTTTGAGATAATGGGCCCGTATGGGAGTGAGGCTGTTGAGGTCATTGGAGTCGCTTGAGTTGGAAGCATCTGTACCGTCGACCTGGGTGTCGGCAGTCTTCTGATTAGAAGGTGCGGGATCTGCAGCGATCGGGGAGGGGGCGAGGTCTAGTTCCGGCTGGGACTCGCTCGTCTGGGTTGGCTCTGGCGGCGGGGTCCTCGCTGGCCGTCGCGGGCGGAGTGAGGGCTGACGGGCCAGGTTTTGAGGATCGGTGTCGTCAGAAGACATGTACTCTCTCTCTCGTTCTTGCAGGATCAGGGACAAAAGGATGGACCGGGATCCCGCAGGCAGTGATGTCAGGTCAGTCACATGACGCGATCAACGGGTAGTGGCCGCAGCAGAGGTTTGGCGATAATATCACAGACGACGAAATCTACGGGGTGTACACCCTGTTGCCCCCATAAGTCCTCCCATTCTCATCCAGCAAACCCTGCAGCTTTGCAGCAACATTCTTCACGCACTGACGGACATCCTCCATGTTTCGCCAGGACCCTGCGACGCTCCAACACTCGGAACACGCCTTTGAGGCGGCGTTGACCGTGCTGAGATCAAGCTGTCCTTGCCTGTGCAAGGCGACCATGATGTCGACGAGCCTGTTGAATCCAGTGTTCCAGGACTCAAGACCGCCGGCGGGGTTCATGCTCGAGTCGGTCATGAGGAACGACGAGGAGAGACCGAGACAATCTCTGAGTACTGCCTGGTCAACGTTCCCCGTTAACTGGTTCTGCTTCCCCAGGATCTCTACGACGTATTGACCGTAATCGGTCGGGGTCGTTTGCTCCTGCGGTGCTGTGGGAGCCGCCTGCTGGGAATGGAGAGCAGTGTGAGACGCGCGATTGGGGTTGGGAAACCTGCACTCACCATGACGAGGCGGATGAGAGGAAAATTAGATTGTGCATTCCGATTCCTGTTCCCTCATTCTCCTCTCGAGATCGAGCGCATGCAGATTCAGAAAGGAGGTGATCCTCCCCACGTGACCTCGCTGCTTAACTCATGGCCACGTTCCTCAACCTCTTCGGCACACTGGGCAAACTGCTCACGCCCCCGCCGGCCTACACCGACTACGAGTACGATGGCCTCGAGTTCAGGTGGACTATCTTCGTCTTCAGACCAGCCCGTGAGTCGCCAATCCGACCCGGTTCATCTTCGGGCTGACCCGTGTACGTCACAACCCCCAGTATTCAAGACGGAAGCATGGGTAACCCTCGCGGTCTTCATATATGCCCTCGGCTGGTATATTGGAAAGTCGATCAATGCAAGAATTGCCAACGACTGGTGAGATTTTCATTCAGAATGCTATCTCGTCACACGAGCTCACAAGTCTGCACCCGATCACTTGAAGGTATGATGCACACGCCGACATCCTGGCCGCCCAGTTTTCCAAGCCGACAAACGGCGGTCTCACCCAAGATGGCTACAGCGACTCTTTCAACTTCTCTACCGGCCGACGCGTTGTGGCGTCCTTACACACAGTATTTACTCTCCGACCGCGTCACGACCCGTTCCAGGTCATCTACCAGTTCCTTTTCTGCCTCTACGACTTCAGCTATAGTCCTTCCGATATCGTCACATTGGACTTCAAGCTTAGTCCCACCACCAGCGCCCCAGACGGTGTCTTTGCTGTCGTGCGCAAGGAAGAACTCAAGACTATCAGGCGCGAGCGATGGGATTTGGTGAGCACAAACATGGTAGCTTATACTATGACTCAATTCTCCTTTGGCCAGACCTTCACTAAAACGACCGAACATAAAGCTCTTCCTCCCACTTTGTCCGTCATGTCAGGTATGTTACAATTCTGTTTCATCTCCCCAAGTCGAGCCCTTACAACACTCACACAGAATTTCCCGACATCTCTGAGAATCTCTTCAAGGATTATGGAAACTTTTCACTGATCAAAGTCCTCAACGATCCCAAGATCCTCCCATACTTCATCTCGCTCTCGATCACCGATCAACCTGCTGAACGCCCAACGCTGCCGTCCCTCCCGGAAGAACGCGAGAAACACGTCATCGTGAGGCTCTCGGTCCCCTCCGGCTCTCAGGTCGGGGACACCAAGGAATTCGTCACATCCCTTTTCCAACTCGTCGACATCGTTGGTACCAAACTTGGGAGTGCGCTCAGACCGGAAACCAAGAACAAGTTGAAGAAAGCCAGAGAGGACTTGGATAAAGAGCTGAAAGTTGAAGCCACGAAAGAACAGAAGGAAGAGGTCTGCTGTTTCCCTTTCGACGTTTTGCGTTTTCTGAGAAACTCCCCGTTTAGGCCGAGGAAGCAAAGCGCACGGCGAAGCGTCACCAGGAAAAGGAACGCGTCTCTCGACTCAGCGCCTCTGAACAAAAAAAGGTAAAGTGCACAGTTCGGTAGATCTCCGGTCTTCGTTGACAGACAGTCGTAGATCCTTGAACGCGACCGTAAGCGTGCGATGCGCAAGGCACAGAAGGTTGTCAAGAAATAAAACGTTCGCACTTAGTACAATGTGCACTTAATTACCGCATCTGGTACCATATCTGTTAAGTAGTCGAATATCGCTCGTTCCAACATTAGTCCTTTCGCTCGGGCTTATTCGGTTCGGTGGGCGTCTGGATGGTGGGTCACAAGAGCAGGTGATTATCTTACTGTTACTCGGGCAGATGGCGATCTGCCTCGCGTGATGCTCCAAGGACCCCTTAAACCGCTTCATTTCGATCGTCACCGCAAACGCTATCTCCAGGATAAGTATAGAGTGTCTAGAACCAACAACCGCACGCCTGGCACTCGGGACGGGGTTTTCTCACACATACACAGGTGGCTCCGAGATCAATTCCTTGGCTTTTGACAAAACAGAAGCCTGTGTTCCGCCCAATCGATAAGATCACATCTGGGAGATAATCGAGTACGCCCACAGGAAGTGCGATTACCCCAAGTCGGGCCCTACATTTTACCCAGGAAACCCAGGATAGAGTACAGGCTTCCGTCTGATTCCGTCCCCCCGCTGACCGAGGGCAGTCGGAGGCTGAAGCTGAAGCACCGAGTGGTCATTGACACCGACCCCGTGCGTAGCAGGTAAAACGGACAGCTCCTCGTTGCAACTTCGATCTTGAGCTTGTTTCCAAGTGCAGAAACCACACACATGGGGTTGGGACAAGCGAGTGGTGCATGGTCAGTATGTTGTACATTCCGAGCCTTATACATTCTATGTACTTGGCGTATTTCTCTCTCTACTGCATGTTTCGAAATTAATTGCGACGGATGATAATGAACGGAAGCTGTGTTGCGAAAAGTCAGTACGATGATAAGTCTGTGGGTGGATCAATACCATACCTCCACATCTTCGCCTTCCTCATCGGAAGCCATAACCTCCACTATAAAGAACGTGACGTGGGCGGGGACTTGCTTCTTGCTCACATGCTCAACGAGCCGGGTGAAATTCATAGGTAGCCTCTCCTCGCTCTAGACAATCAAAGAGGGTAAGTAATCCGGCTTCACCCAATTTCAGCCGGACGAACCTTCTTCTTTCCAACGAAGGAACTCCAAAGCATGCTGACACCCTCGGACACCATCATGATATCCAGCTTCAACTCCTTCGAGAACCACTCGAGGAACTCCTTGAGAGTAGGATCGTTCTTGAACTCAATCCTGTCCCACAGCGTCCAGTCTTTATCCGCGTACTTCTTCTTCGGCGCGGCGATGGGCTCGGAGAAACCGAAGAAGGGAAGAGCCAGGTTAACGAAACCATTCTTGTACGATTCGATTTTCTTCTTGCCATCGATGATCTTGTACAACTCCAAGCAGACGAGGCCTGTGACGAGCGAGGTTGTGGTGGCGATGGCCGGAATGATCTTTCCAGCGATTTGCTTGGTGGTGTGACGGTCAGCGATTGGGATGCTATAGTTGATGGCTCGCAGGTTCGAAGCGGCGGTGATAAAGTCGATGTGGAAGTTTGTGTCGTCGTCTTTCTCGAACTCAACTGGATTCAGTCGATAGCCGGCCAAGGAAGACGGAGTAGGGAGCTTCTCGATGATGGTCGAAGCGTCTCCATCAGCTGCGGCAGCTTCTGGGTCGGCCTCGTTCTCGTTCACCTGAATCTTCACACCACTCCTGGGGGAGAACTTGGGGACTACAGCAGCATCGGCAACCTTCCTGTAGTGGTTCTCGTCAACAGTTCCCTTCAGCCCATAAATGAATGCACGCAGGTTGGCTGCGGCAATGATAAACGAGAGGTGGGTGGGCTGAACAGCGGTGTCAATACACGACCGAGGAGACTGTATCATCACCACTCACGTCGCTAGAGTTGAAGGTGAGTGGATCGGGAGCACGTTTAGGACCACTCCAGAACGGCTGGCCGGTGGTGGTCGTAGCATCTTTTGGCAAGCTGAACAAGAGCTGTTGGATTGCGTTGTTGTATTTGTCCTCGAACAGTGACCTCGCCCAAACGATACATTCCTCGAACGTCAGCGGTTTCTGGGTGACCAGGGATGCCAAGATCTGCTCCGCTTGTTCGGCCTGCTGTCCTGAGTATTTCAGACTGCTCTCGAGGTAGTTTGGCTCGCTGAGGAAAGAGTTGACCAGCTGCGGCGGCTTTACAAACAGGGCATCGAACATTGTACGCGCCCACTGTTGCTCCCGGTTAGTTCAACTCGGACCTAAAGGGAGACAACATACCTCGATCGTGTGAGCGATAGCGTTCGGGAAACTCTTGACTGTACACGATGGAGCTTGTTTCTCGGGAGGATCTTGAGACGAAGAGTAGGACTCTGTGATGTACGGAAGCACAACTTGCGTATTTCCCTTTGTTCCGAGGGTCCCAGATTCTAACAGAGGCTTTTCGTAGATAATACACCTCCTGTCCATATATTGCCCTATAAAACGTGAGGCAGTTGACAACAAAAACAGGCAAGTTCAGCTTACGGGCAGCAACATTATCAAGGGCGTTGGTGACTCCGTCAATACCAGAGAAAAATTCATCATTGTAGATGTCTAAAAGGATGTTAGCATGTGTTGTTAGGCTTTATTTATGTATTTGCACCTACTTTCGGTAGCAGCACCCACGGCCTCCTGTTTGGTGAAGATGTGACCCTTCAACTCAGGGTTCATATCCGACACAGCAGCAGCAGCAACCTCGGACTTGAAGTTCCCCAAATCCTTCGCCCTGAACAGGAACTGCCGGTTGAGGTTACTCTTCTCGATGGTATCCAAATCCGTAACGTGAATGACCCCATTCGGTCCAGTCGCAAGGCCTATCATACTCCAGTTTTTCAGCATCTCACATCCGATGGCACCGGCGCCGACCAGGAATTGCCTGTGATTGGCGATCTTGCCTTGGAATTTATTTCCGAACACGGCAATCTGGCCATCATGTCGCGAGTTGAGCGGTTGGGTGTCCGCCTCGGTGGGTAATTCATCGGGCAGAGATTCGAGAGAGTCGAAATAAAGGTGCTGGACGACAGGGGTGAACTTTCCAGAGATGGCCTTGAGGACCTCCTGGGCGACGAAGCCACCGATCACAGCATTTACAGGCGCAAGTTCTCCAGTAGCCTGGAAGGACAGCTCTTGGACAGTTTTTTCATCGATATCGGCGTCGATGGTTTTGGCAAGCGAGACGAGTTCTGCGGCATCCCCCGCATTTCGTGGCCGTGGGAGCCTCTCATGTTGTTCCCGGAACTGAGAGAGGGCTTGGAAACCCGCGTGGAGGGCGGCGGGTCGATCGAATTTGGCGAAGTCGGTGATGAAGAACTCTGGGGATTCCAGGGAGACCTTGAGTGGTTTCTACGTGGCCATCAGTAGAGTATCCCATACCAACCAAATTCCAAAAACTCACGAAGTCGATAATCTTTGGCATCTTCACCTGAGTAAAAATACCTCCAGTCTTGTATTCGCCCAACCCGGTCGTATCTCCGATGGAGAACGTGTATGGCCCCTTCACGGATACCTTTCGAGGCTCGCAACCGTTCAGTTCCTCCATCCCCTGTACTTCCCTGAAGGTAACAAAGTCACCGTCCTCAAGCCCGTGCCGAGTCTCGTCCAAACACGTCACGATACCCTCCTTATCCTGTGATACCAAGTCAAGACACGCTTTCAATGTGAAGTGGACACTGTGTACCTTCTCTACAGATACGATCATTCCGGTGAGAGGTTCTTCGCCGGTGGGATCCACAACAGTGAATTTGGGGCCAAAGTCATTGAAGACGGAGCTGTGTAGGTGACTTAGCACACGACATGAGAAATGCGGCAGACTTGTTGGTTGCCTACCCAAACAGACCACGGGTCTCCGTAGCAATGAAGTGAACATTGTTTGCGTGCGTCCACTCATTGATCTCGAGTTGTTTGCTGAGGGGAATTCCAGAGAGAACGACAACCTGTGGGGTTTACGTCAGTCTTGTGTGATCCGTCACGTTGGAGTGAGAAACGCGCCTGGAAGCCCTTGATCAAATCGGGGGAAATTTCCTGTCCTGGGGTGCTGGGGAGGACTCGGACTGGGACGTAGGCATTGAGCTCAGCCAACCGAGAGACTGTAGCCTCTGCTCGCGGTTTTCCGATGTCTGACTCGCGAAGAAAGAACTAGAAATCTGTCAGCGCCGCGCGTTTTGTAACAGATTGAGGACAAACCTGCGTGCCGAGATCTTTGATCGTTACTGGCTCAGGGTCGAAGATGGTTAAGGATTTAACACCGGCGAGGGCAATGTTCTTCGCTGCAAAGAAATCAGTCTCTGCAGGAGTGAAGGTCAGTGGAGGTCACTCACCAATCTCGATTCCAAGGCCATCCAAACCAATGATCAACACGCTCGAGGCAGACATCCGCTTCATAGCTGTAGACTAGTCAAGCTTGATAAGTTTCTGGAAAGGCTGGACGGACCTTCGTGGCCCAAGACATAACTGTTGGTTTGCGATTAGGATTTGGGAACAGCGAGATCTAGCCGAGACCCTTACAGCTGGCGAGAGTACAAACCCTCATCGATGGCGGCCTCGTCAATGTCCATAGCGGCGGTGGTATTGGAGGCCATGATTAATGTTGTAATGTGGTATGAAAGAAAAGATGGGAGTAAGTGGCAGACCACAGGTGGGTGCGTGACTGGCGGACCCGACGATGTTTACTAGGATTAGTCACGCCGGGAGAGTCACCGGCGCGATCGTGTCTCTTTTACCAAGTTACTGTACATACTTATGAAGCGAGCCTGTTTCTGTAAGCCAGCCAACCTTCAGACTGATACCGTTCAGCCTTTGCACGGACGCCGGCGACGTCGAGGTTTTTTCCATCTCCGTAGATGCCCCTGCCGACAATGATCACATCACATCCCGAACCCTCGACGACCTCCTTCGGGGTTCGGTACTGCTGTCCTTTGCCGTCCCCTCGCGATTCGAGTCCCACCCCAGGAGTGAGGATCAGGAGGTCCTTTCCAGGGTATCCCAACTCTGCGGCAAGACCATCCATCCTGCTCTGGGCAATGAAGCCGATAACAAATTCCGGGTTGTCGAGCGCCATTCGCACCGACGATTTTGTATACTCGCCAACAGCCAAACTGCCTTTCGTGCTCATCTCCGCGAGCAAGAGGAGACCTCTCCCAAGAGGCAAACCCACGGATGCAAGACCAGTCACAACAGACGGACCGGGTACAGGATGGGCATTGGTGATTTGCGACCAACTGGCGATTTTGTAGATCCCGCTTGAGTATTGCAATGCGACGGTGTTGCCTGGAGGGTACACAATCATGACTCAGGCGTGGTCTGGTACCGGGAAACGAGGGACCGACCAATGTCTGCAAACTTTCGGTCCTCAAAGATGAGAAAGTCGTGTTTTTTGCTCAGCGACGTCAGGATGTCGATGACCGATGGCTCAAAGTCATCGAGTACATCGATGTGTGTCTTGTCCGGCAAATAAGGTCTCGTGTCCACACATAATCCTACGTACACCTACCTTGATCAATGCGACGTACGGACCGACTGTGTCAATCACAGAGATGAAGTCCGAACTCTTGGTCACGTCGACGCTGACGCAAAGATTCGACTTCTTTCGTTCCATGGTCTCCAGGAGCTGTTTGGCCGCCGCGTTTGAAAAGTTTTCTGCCCGCTGGGCGTACGTTTGTTGAACAAAGTTGGACGATGTCATGATGGACAGAGGTTGAGAAATTTCGTGGATAGCGGTAATCTTATCTTATCGGAGCGCCACTCAACGTTGTACTGTGGAAAACGACCCTGGAGTGCCTGCCTGCGGAATGTGATTGTACAGAAACATTTTTATTACAGGCCGGTGGAACCTACCCCAATTCCTTGGCCGGAGGGCGTCGTCGAGGTGCAAAGGGACGTCCGACCTCGGTACGGGCGAGTGCGATCACCTGATCACTTTTTGCCAATGGCTGACACTGATACCACCATCCTCCACCGCCCTCGCGAAGGCGATACCCCGGCCGCAGACCAGCCCCCAACAAAAAGACAGAAACTCGACGAGGGACGAACGCAAAACCCCTCGGAGGTCGTGAAGGCTCCCCTCCTGCCACCAAGTCACGTCTTGCTCGGGATTACCAAGAATGTAGAACCCGACGGAGATGGATTCACCCAAATGCTCGAGACGGATGTAGGAATTTCCGAATATGTCGGTCGGAATATTCCTCCCATCCAAGCGGTGATAAAGCAGAGGTGCGCACGGTACTTTTACGATCTTTTCACAGAACCCACACCCTGTGTCTCAGGTTCACGGATTTTTTGGTCTTCGAGATCGACCAAAACGACAGAGCAGTTCGTTTGAAGTCACTCGAACCTCCTGAACCCTCTTCAGTATCCGAGACCTCAAACGATGCCCCACCCCAAGGATCCACGTCCCCCGATCCAGAATCTCAGACCGCCCATTCATCTGACCCAGCACCCATCCCAGAGGTCACTGGGGACCTTTCCACTCCCATTGGAGTGCAGGAAGGTTATGTATGGTCTGAAGATTTCACGAGTGCCCTCGAAAAGTTCCTCTCTCCGCCGGTGATGGACAAACTGAAGCAAATGTACGAGGAAGGACCCGAACCGCCTTTCATTAGCGACTCAGGTTGGGGCGGTCGCCAAACAAGGCAGGATGAGTCTGAGGTCACAGAGGAACCCCCTGCAGAAACGACTTCCAAGCGTGGCCGGGGCAGAGGTCGTGGGGGACGCGGGGGACGCGGTAGAGACAGCGGCGCCCGCGCCGGGAAGAGGGAGGATTTCAGGAGGATTGTCACAGAGGTTCGTCCCTTCTCCCTCTTCATTCACGTCGCTAAGCGGGGCACTCAGCCTATTGCAGACAAAGTCGTGCGAACGGAATTCCACAAAGCCATCCGCCAACTATTTAAGGGAAACCTCGACAGCGAGACTGACACATCCTCGAATAACGACGATAGAGGATCACGAATTTCTATCAAATGGGTCAAGGGTAGCGGTCGCAGTGGTAAAAACGCTGGAAAAGGTACAGCCTCCACTTCTTCTGCTTCCCGGTTGAGGTTACCAAGGTCAATGCATAGGTAGCCGCGGGAATAGGCCGTCTCGAGGGAACTTCCCCCCATACATTCATTTCACGTTACAAAAAACGAACCGTGATACGCACGATGCTCTCTCATACATAGCAAGGTTCCTTCGCGCCAACGTGAAAGACTTGGGAGTCGCTGGAACGAAGGACAAACGTGGGGTTACTGTTCAACGCGTCTCTCTGAAGCGCGGTAGCCGAACCGTTGAGGATGTTTGGAAGATTGCAAGCAACCAAAATAGCCGAAATCTTCCCGAGGATAGCACCAAGCGGCGCGGAGACCATGGTGTGCGCATTGCGGATTTCAACTATCGGAAGGTACCTCTGGAACTCGGGATGCTGAAAGGTAATCAGTTTGTGATTACTCTACGGTACGTGCCTGGCACTTCTGCAAAGGATATGCTAATTTGAGAGTGTAGCAATGTCCAAGTCGAATCAATGGAAACCCTCGAGAGAGCTATGAATACCATTAAACATAACGGATTTATAAATTACTATGGTAAGCTATAACGTTACACCCTGGCCGTGACTCCCCAGCTTATTGATCTTAGGGATGCAAAGATTTGGGACCGCGTCAATTCCAACCCACCTGATCGGCCTGGCATTACTCCAGTCGGATTGGCAGAAAGCCGTCTCCTTGATCCTCCAACCGAGGCATGGAGAACACCCCGAGGTCTTCGCTGCTCGGAAAGCGTGGCTAGATGAAAGAGATCTGGATAAGGCACTTCAGCTTATGCCGAGGCGGTTAGTTGCGGAGCGCGCGATCCTGGAGAGTTACAAGAAGCAAAAGGGCGACACTCGGAATGCAATGGGTGCCCTGTCTACGGTTCGTCGTCTGTGATGTGCTGAAACTTTCTGTTTTTCATGAATGTGATGATAGATTCCACGCAACCTGCGGCTTATGTATATCCACGCATACCAGTCGTACGTTTGGAACGCGATCGTCTCTGAGCGGATCAAAATCCATGGTGCTGGAACTCCTGTCGTCGGCGATCTAGTGTACGAAGAACTGCCGAAGAAAACAGAAGAGGAAGCCGTAAATCAGGAGGGAGATGAAGAGGTTGATGATCCAGGTCTGGATTGTTTTGGTGATAATCCGACGATTTCGCGCTCACCGTTTTCTAGATGAAGCGGCCTCCGGGGGTCGGTCTGCGAAAAAACCATGGGTGGCGCCGAAGGTCAAGACTCTGATCGAAGGGGACCTCGACAAACACACGATCTTCGACGTAATCATGCCCCTCCCTGGCATTGACGTGGCTTTTCCTGGAGGTACATTAGGGGATCGCTACCGCGAGTTTCTGACAGCAGATGGCCTCGACCCCAACAACTTCCACAGAAAACAAAAGTACGGATCTATAAAATCCCTCAGGGAGGTCGTAGTTTGACGTACAGTTATACTAGGGATTATTGTTTGGGTGGTTCATACCGACACATACTTCACCTCCCTAAGGAACTGTCGTGGTCCGTACTCAGGTACACGGACCCAGACGTTCCCCTCGCCCAGGCCGACGAGGACAAGCTTCTCGGGTTTGATCCTCCAGCAGTGGTCGACGACGGGAAGTTCATGGCTCTTCAGATTAACCTGGGTCTGGGGACCGCCGCATACGCAACGATGGCCTTGCGGGAAGTGACGAAGACGGAAACTAGTTCGCATTATCAGTCGGCCCTAACCCAGGCTGCGGAAGATCAGAAGTTCAAAAAACCGGTGGAGAATACACCGATGGATGTAGATTCATCGGTAGATTGATGCTGAGTTGCTTGCAGGGGTTTTAACTCCTAGGAATGGCTATCCAGACGCACGCGTGACCAAGGTTGACACCTTGAGACCTTTGTCTATTCCATATCCCGTGTCCAGTTTCGTCTCTAGCGTGGCATTAATTACGGGCGACAAAAACTATCGGTCATAGGGATCCAACACCCTGTGCATCGCCCTGTACCTTCTGTCATCTGCGAATCATTACAATGTAATTTACCTTCAACAACTGCTCGGAGTCGAAGTCCATCGATGCCTCATCAAGAACCCTCGGATACATCGGTATTGGATCCTTTGGTGATGTCTTCCACGCAGCGGAAACACCAAATACGAAATCTAGCCAGACCCTGCCCTGAACGACAGTGATAACGATAGAGTCTGAGTGATCCGAGTCTCTGAAATCAATTACTGGCGAAGGTGGTGGTTTAATCCACCAATAAGTAGACCGACGGCCGGCCAACTACATGGGCAACCGTAAATTTTCCAGAAAGTTAATAACAATCATGCCACGGATATCCTCTTGGCTACTACTTCTCACCGCAAAAAACGACGACGGCTGAGTTTTGGTCCATGGTCCAGTTAGAGGGCACAGGAGTGGACTGTTGCCAAAATCAAGCTGAGCCTCTTGGGCTGGCGCTACAAAAGGTACGACAGAGTTCCAATGTCGTTCTATCGTCACCACTACCACCAGCGATGGCTGCCCTCGTTTGTCGTAGGTCACAGGTCCCATTGCATGATAAGGATATAAGTGGGGTTTTACATCATGTGGTACATAGTGAATTGGATGACAATCTAAGGCCAATAAGTATTGGATCGACGTCTGGTCGACTGATATCGTAGTTTTGTTAGAAGATCATCAATAGTCCGACGGACATCTTCCCCTGGACCCCCATCCTGCCGCTCTAAAGATGGAATAACCTGTTCGACCACAGCCAGAACTGCCCTCCGGTCACTTTCAGCGAATAATAGTTCCTTGAACCGCTCCGTGACCTCCGCGAGTGGTCTCAGCCGATCAGCGGTGAGATCCTGTACAGGACGTCCTGGGACTCCCGCCCATTCGTCTTCCACGAGTTTCTCCAGGAATTCGTCCAGAGGGGGATTCGAACCATCGTACTCCAGAAGTGGTAGCCCGCCAATCTTACTAAGGATGCAGAGAATATGGTCCGGTCCTTCGTGACGGAAAGGCAGCCATATGTCCATGGCTCCCCTGAGGTAGGAGTGCCAGTACCTGTCATTCGACAGTGCCTTCATCATCTCAAGGAGTGCAACCTGGTGGTCAGGGCGAGCGGTTTCGTGTACGACGCCGTGGAGTTGCCTGGGAATGTCAGAATCCCGGAACACTTGACGTAAATCCGCTGATCTGAGCCACCCATCCCGTACGACCAGTATGATGTCGAAGGCTGCCTTCCTAACGCGGAAGGGTTTGTTTCCTTCCTTCTCCATCGCTTTAGACAACGTTCGAAGGAACCCGACTTCGGGGAGACAAGATTCCAATCGAGAGATATCTGTAATTGCGACGAGACCGCCATACACCGCTTCGTCCTGCCATCCACCCTCTTGTCCAATGCAGGTCTCGACGTTCTTCAAAATCTTGCTGAAAAGGGCGTCTTCTGGAGTAGGATTTTCCGGTGACACGATTCCTCCAGGAGGCGGTGGGTATGTTCCGGCTCCTTGGACCACGGCGTAATCCTGGCCAGGTGGTGTTTCCACATCCGCTGCAGCGTCTCCCTCCTTCCTTAGTGCACTGAGCCTGAGTAGAAGGGTAAACGTCTCATCGTCCATGTCCCCCCCTACAGCCTTCTTCAGAAGTCCGTTTATCCACGTGGCTTCGACGAGCGCGAGCGTTGTCTTCTTGACAAGGGTAAGGAGGACCTCCAGTGCCGTTGTAGTGTGGCGACTCCGACGACCCCGAGCAAGGACGATGCCATGAATGTGCTCAACAACCAGTTTGAAGGCCGACTGAAAATAATCACTGTCTCCAGTAAAACACACTGCAGACATATGAGGAAGGGAGAGGACATACCTTTTATCAACCCGATTCAAATCCTCTGGATGCAAGGGAAAGTCCATCACCACCCCTACACAGAGAACGCACTCCGTGACGGTCGTAGGATTTAACGCCCGGGATTCTTCCAACACCCCGATGAGTTCGGGCAACCTATCTAAACGTCCTGGTCGAAATTTTACGGTGGCGTCTATATCACCGCAAAACCAGTAGGGGGCGATGTAGGACAGGAAACGTGCCGATGTTACAGGTTCTGAACGGTCTTTGACATGCAGAAGGTATTCAAACACGTCGACTCGATCCCATTCGTTGTTAGGGCGGTTGACGAAAAGATCAGAAGGGAGGGAGGTAAGTTTCCTTGCCTCAACCTCGAGGTTATTTGAGGTACTCCAAATGAGCTGTGTGTGATATAGGACATAGTATGCGGCAGCGAATTGAAGGGCCTGGAGGCGAGTGGACTTGTTGGACTCGGGCACCCAAAAACACTCTACGTACGCGTCACGAAGTCGAACCAACGCGGTCGTGGTGCGACGGTGAGACGGCCACTGGAACTCGGGAAATACAGCAGCGACGGCAGAGGCGGCCGAAAAATCGGTAGAGTTCTCCAGCAACCAGAACCCCGCAGAAGCGACAATGTCCTTCGGAATGGGGGAAGTGAAAAGTGGATCCTGCCTCCAAAGTGCGGGGTTTGAAAGTGCCGTGGTGTGGAGCTTCTTGGAAGCAGCTTCGCCAGTACGGTTTGTGACATTCGCCATACCGGTGAAGATCTTCAACACCCGTTCGATCGGGAGCAGTAGTGGGGTGGTCCTTCGCCTCAACCAATGCCTAAACCAGCCGCGAGAGAATACGGTGAATTGCTTCCCCCGTGGAAAAATCCTCAGGAGCAGGGCGGATAAGGGTGTCTGGAATGGGCAATCACTCCAAATCGTCACGGCCACGGCGATGCAGATGTAGAAGACGAAGCTGACAGAGGTGACCCCCAACACCACTTCCGCAACAGAAACGTTCAGATCCCAGAGGTATACAACAAGGGCGATGCCGAAGAGAAGGAGAGCGGACTGCAACATGATGGACAGGAACTGCATGATAAGGTTCAATCCCCACTTCTGAAGACCCACAAGCTTGGCCTGTCGCTCCTTCCCTCGATCGGCGATGTTTCCCCATGCCGTGACCGGAGTGTAATACAGAACCCACTGTTTCCCTAGTACCGCAACGAAGGCCACGAACAATGTAATGGCCAGACTAGCAAAGAGGATCGCCTGAGTTCTGACGACATTCGTAGGGATGTTCGGAGTGGGGGTCAATGGGTCGGTTCCATCAAAGGTCACGTTCTGTTGTAATATTCGGAGTAGGAGGGTGTTTGTCAGATCGACGAGGTCTGGGTGGAGTTGCGGGATGATTTGGGCAATGAACGCGGAAGTGACTGCCGAGAATAAACCCGCCTAACGCAGGAGAACAACGTGGTTGAGAAGAGAGAAAAGGCGCGTAAGAAACGTAAACGCTCACAAAAAGCAGGGATTTGTCCAAATCTCCAGCATATCTCGAGACCAGGTCGTTGTCGTGTTCGTCGGCAACTTTCTTGTAGGCGGTCCAAAAAGTTGCTACCCGATCGACGTTTTTCTCACCGAGATTGATCGGCAGGGGCTTCAAGTCCGTGATTGCCTTCTCCAACCTAAAGCGGAACAGAGCTGATTAGATCCTCGCAGGCCCCGGCTTGAGGGAGAACTAACCGATTGGTCCGGATCTCCTCGCCTTCACGAAGCGCTGAAATTTCTTCTTGAAAGGTGGTGGCGAACCTGTGACAATGCTACGTCGATGCGTAGCTCTCTGAGGGAGTTTGGGGTGGATGTACCGAGATAGCCTTGCCTCATCGTCCTTCCGCAGCTCCGCAATGGTGTCCTTGAGTGCATCCGCGAAGAGTCTGCCACACTTAGTTTGGAGAAAACCAGACTGATGTATGTTGTACAAACCTTGCCAATTGCGATACTTCATCTTCTAGTCTTGGATGTCCGCTGGCGGTCGCATCTGTAGAACTGGAGAGCATTTAAGTGGTGAACCCCGTGAAAGAAGAAAACCCTATAAGCATGCCTTTGGGCGCAGCCGTTGGGGGGTTGATGGTACGTTGGTCCACCACCACCGCTGATACAATTCCCGATCGTCGAGGGTGGATTTTCATTCAAGGTCGGAGCTCCCTCCGTCCTAGAACTGGCCGGAACGGGAAGAGTGCTGGCGGATTTCATGGTGGTATCTAGGAAGGTGCGGTGAGAGGAGCCTCGCCATAACTTGAATCGAGATGGACGAGGAAAGCACGGGTGTAGTAGGCTTATGTGGGGGGCACCGCTTTCTGACCGGTGTACACCGCCCTCTACGGCACGCCCTTGGCACCCAATTGGACTAGTTGTTACCGTCCTTTTGAACCATGTACATACACGAACCAAAACCTAACACATACCTGTTTATCCACAATGCGAAAAATGGCGATGCGCGCCGGATTATTTGGCCCCCTGTCACGGTGTCTGGGTCGCGACAACGCCTCGTTTCTGTACGTATAAAAATGACTGGGGGGCACCGGCAACCTCTGGGACCAGAAGTACTCAAACCTTGAAGAAACGACAGTTCAAGATCAGTAACCATTGTTCACTCCGTACTCCACAACACTCCCGCCTGTCAGATGAAGCCACAGAGCAGGCGCAAAAAAATCAGGAGAAGTATTGAGCGACTAGAAGTCTTGTGAGATTTGAGGGGCAGGCATTGTGGGCAAATCCCCCAGAGTCCCTGAGGTAGCACCAAGGTCAATTGATGATATGGGCTATCGAGATCAGTGATCGTTGGCTGGAATCTCATGTACATATCTCCTCCTTCCCGCGGTCGGTTCCATCATTACAGAGGTTTCGACCGTTTCAAACGGAACCGTGCACTCTCTAGCTGGGACCGCCCTCGTTTCGGTGGTGGCAAAACAACATTCAGTACCGGTCGTCGTTTGCCGCGAGACGTACAAAATCTCGGAGATGGTGCAGCTGGACAGTTTCACGAAAAATGAGCTCGGTACGCTGATTCACAACACATTTGAGATAGGTACATAACTCGATTTGCGATCCCGATAAGTTATGTCCCTATCTGAGCTGGGAAAGGTATCCTCACCATAGCTCAGTTGGTAGAGCATGAGACTATAATTGAATAATTTATCTCGAGGCCACTAGTTCGATCCTAGTTGGTGAGATTTTTTTGACTCTCAGGTTTCGGTGATGACCACGCAGGGGCAAGCCACCACATTCGGTTCGCCCCTCTCGGCCCCGGCCAATGGGGGAGCGCGACGCCTCGGATACGATGAGAGGGTGCATCGGCCAATCAGAAATGCTCATCCGTCCCTTATGTATATAGATTCTCGACATCCCCATCTCACAGCCTATGTTATCTGGAAATACTTTTTTCAACTGAGGCACGGTTTTGAGACGAAAAACCCGCATTTGGCGGAACACTGCCCACGTCCGACAGTACGGTGTTTACTGCGGACCTTATAATTCGGTGGGTCAACACGACGTACAGCCTAGCAGAGTCGGAGTCGGTGCGGTGGAACCAGTCGTAGCCCTTGCCGCTTACTGGTGCTTTTATCTACCCCTGGCATTTGCTTCGGTGTCCAAAGCGGGTTTTTGCGACTTGATTGCCCTCCTGCAAGAACATCATGTACGGATGAAAGGACGTGGGAATTTTAGGAACACCACAAACGGGAGGACACGAGAACTCACCTGATCGGGGCGGAAAGAGTCCATCCCCTCAACTCCCGACAGTTATCAGCCTGTGATAGCGTAGCCAGCGGTTGTGGCTATCCTCTATTCTCTATCCTAAAATCTTCCTCAAAAGCTCACTCGAGCTTGGTTCAAAAGTCTCCAAAGCCGCTGTGCTGGCCGACGATCACAACGTCCTCAAGGTTCGCAATGGCAATCAAGGTGGAGAGGGTTGTGTTTCTTTCATTGCTGTTGGACCTCCTCGCTTTCACAATCCCCTTACCGCTATTTCCCCGTATAATCGAGTGGTATACCGTCGTGAGTCATGTCATTTTGTGGAGTTGGGTGAGGTCCTCAACAAGACACAGCGTGAATCTGCATACCCTGATGGTTTCTTGGCAAGAACGCTCCGCCTCGTCTCGCATACGCGGAACTTTCTCTTGAGGACCCCGGCGAAGAACCCACAGAAGTGGGATATTGTACTGCTAGGTTCGTCCGGGGCTGAAACAAAGAAGGGTCCGTTTCTCAACAATTCCTCTAGGAGGATTCATGGGGTCAATCTTCTCGTCAGTCCGACGGTCTCTTTGATCTAGACACAACCGGTTTGACATAACGACAGCGCACTGCAGTTCGTCGTCTCGCCTCGCATCGGTTCCTTTTCCGACAAGTTCGGGCGGAAACGAGTCCTCCTCGTCACAATGCTGGGCAACATCCTCTCCGCCGTGGTCTGGATCCAATCAACAACATTTGCTTCTTACACGCTTTCAAGGGTCATAGGAGGCCTAAGCGAAGGCAACGTTCAACTCGCTATAGCTATCCTTTCTGACATCACTTCTCCTGCGGATCGCAGTAAGGCCCTGGCGTCTGTTGGAATCGCGTTTGCTATCTGTTTCTGCGTAGGGCCACCTATAGGAGCGTATTTCGCTTCCCGACCATTTCCACCGAACATCATTCAAGGCTTGGAACTCAACATCTACGCGACCCCTGCTGCCCTAACTCTCGTCCTACTGGTCCTGGAGACGATTTTCCTCGCAGTAGCACTTCCAGAAACGCGCTTCTCCCAAAAGGAGAGAAAACCCGTGGAATTTGATCTGGGCGATGATACCACTCCATCACACGCTGCTTCTAAATCGGTCCAATTACGCGGAAAATCCATTCAGGATCGTTTGCAGCTCCTCAAGTCCTTATCCACTTCGCATTTCTTATTCCTTGGTATATTTTCCGGGGTAGAATTTACTCTAACTTTCCTGACGTTCGATCGTGAGTGTCTGGTTTTCTTATCAGCCTAACCGGACGTTAATCGTTTACTCTCCCGCTCGCTCCACGCCACCCTCCGCTTTTCTGTACGGTACCTGGAACTGGCGTACCTTTCTTCTGAATTGGACACGATGCACGGACACATGGACTACATGGGAACAAAAATATCTTGTTGGTGTGGCATGACGATGGTGGTCTTTCGATTTTGCTACGTGGAACACATCTTCAGTTTTCGATTGGAATAACAAACAGAATGGAGCACTTATCGGGTCTATTGGGGTCCTGAGCGCCTTGCTGCAGGGTGGTTATGTTCGGCGGGTCATACCGAAGGTCGGCGAAGGAGTGATTGCTAGAAGGGGCGTTTTGAGTTGCTTCTTCGCCCTTCTGCTTCTATCTGCAGTTCCGCACTTCATTCAATCGCAACACCCATCGTCTACCACCGCAGTCCGAATCCTTCAACTGTCGGTGGTGTTCATGGCGTACACCTCTGCGACTGTGGTCAATTCACTGACGTCGTACGCGTCACTACAATGCGATGACGTCACGGAAGAAAAGGACCAGGTGACGGGCAAGCCGAAGGAAGAACAACACCCGGATTTAGCCAAGGGTAGGGCACTGGGCAGATTTCGCTCCAGGGGTCAGCTGGGTAGGGCAATTGGTCCGCTTTTGGGTATGTAGATCCCATCTCATCCATCTTTCACGATCATCTCCCTGCCCCACGCATTACGCTCCCCCCCAGACCCATGCTCGGCGCGTGTGTGGTCATACCCTTTGTTGTCGGAGTATCCCACTTGACGATACTTGACCCATCCCCCCACGGGAAATCACAGACCGCATCTTATCTCCACCTTCCTCCCCCGTTTTTTTTTCTTTCTATTTTGGTTGATAAGCTTTCGCGATAAATGACTGACCTTTTTCTCGATCCAGCTTGCGCCTCGTATTGGTCGTTCGGGCCATCCACGACGTATCTCGTGGGTGCTTCGGCGATGCTGATCTTATCACTCAAGATGGGATCATTAACCCAGACGATCATCGATCGAAGATTGACAGAAACACGAGGCTCGAGTTCGTAAGCTTCATGCGACCATGCCGAGGAGTATGTACAGAGGTGTGTGTATTGTAGTATTGCTTACGCGGTCAGGTTTTACAAACCCTCGAAACGTCCATCAAGGATTCCCGTATTTTTCTTCGATCATCGATCGTTACGGAAGGGGTGTCGAGCGAAGGGGAACGAGGGTACTTAGCTACTCTGGTGGAAGGGACTGGGCTGTGGAAAGTGTCTCTTGATAAGTAGGTTGGTCCGGTATCTATTGTGTGCACAAATACATTTGATCCTAGTGGAAGTGGGCGGTCGGTGCGTTCCTGCTCAAGGAAGGTACGAAACTTCGGCGGTAAGCATGTGCGAGTAGCGAAGGGGCTGGAGGTGTCGAATTCTTCACGCGTTTGTGAGAGAAACGGGGGGCGAGGTGGGGGCAGCCCTGAGGGCATTCTGAATTTCGAGGCTCGATCGGGGCGCACGAGCTATGTGGTCATGAGCGGGCTGCTTGGGTGGTATATATTTCTGCTTCCTTCATCCTCTCTTCCTCGACGACTAGGCCTGGGACTATGTACGATAAAAGAAGGAAAGGGAAATGGGAAGAACGAATCCGTGTAATACATACACAAGAAGGGGGAATGGGAAGATCACCTCGAATCGTGCACAACAATTCCAGACGGGATAAGGTTGAGAAAAGGAACATAGAAAATAAGGGCGGCCGGACACAGGATGTATAACGAAGAAAGAGGATGAGGGAAGTAGAGAGGGATCACGAGGCGGACGGGAAAGCATGTATGTACGGAAATTTAAGGCACGACAGGACGCCGAGCCACGGACTGGATAGAGATATAGTGATGCAGAGTGGACAAGAAATGAGGGAAAAGAGCTGGTTATACGTTGTATCATATGCTAAAAACTTGCAACAGATGGAGAGAAAACAAGCGAACGGCGGGCACCACAAGTAATGGCGATCTCGTGGGGGACAGGACATAGAGAACGTGGGTGGAAAAACAACGCGTTGTAAAGTATCGTACTGTTCTTCCCCCTCTCGGGGGTGGGGATGGGCGAGAAGACGGACGGTCTTTGGGTCATAAGGACCTTAATGTGTCCAGCAAGGTGGCCAATGGCCCGAGGCACGGAAGTGCCGCAGTAGCTGCGACGAGGGCGCGTGCGTCCTATGTTTCCCATGCCGATGATTCTCCTTCATCCGACGAGAATTGGTCGTCATATGACGAATTGACCGACCTCCGGTGAGTGTGCGCCATTAAGTCGACGGTGTCAAGGTCGTCAGCATACCTTCCTTTGTTTGAAAGGAGAGGTGACGATGATGGGGAGTGTCTGTGACTACGGAAGGGGGTCACAGAACGGTTTGGAAGGCGGGGTGCTGGAGCTTCGATGTCTCGCGGTGACGGCGTAAAAATGGCGGGCAAGAAGTAAAGCACGCCCCGCTGGTGGTTTGTTCGCCGCCTGGGTGAATGGAGCGCGGGCGTAGCTTGATATCCAAAGAGACCCATGAACCGAGTGCCGACACGCTTGGCGGTTTCGACGATAGGATTCGTTGAGATAGCACTTCCGACAGCTGGGATGACTTCTCCGAGGGAAGTCATGTCCGATGATGCAGGAGAAGCGGACCGAACGTCGAGCGGAAGCGGGAGAAGTGGTAACTGTCCCTCCAGCGTTGGCGAGTCTGGGGGTGAAGTAGGTGATGTCGGCTGGGTCGAATATCCGGAGGCTGGGAGGGCGAACAATCCAAGATCCAAGTACCATCTCCCGTTCCTTTGTGTCCACTTGGGTAAGACGACATCGTAAGCGGCCAAACGCCGTCGGTTGTTACTTGGCAACGCCAGCCGAATCATGCCTAAAAGCAAGATTATAGAACCGATGACGAGCAATCCTTTACCCCATGTTCCCAGGAAGCCAATGAACGCCGCGTCATCGGCATGCCAACTGCTTCCATAAAAGTGGGTAAAGAAACTGTGAGGGGCCTCGAACAGTTGGGCATTCTTTCCGTACAAGGATTTTGGGAGAATGCGGACTTCGCCAAGCGTTTCCAGCGAGGTGGGGTGGGAGGAGGTGTAGAGACCATATTGGGCGGACAAGAACATGGGTCCAGTGGAGAACATGACGGTGGGGTAATTCAAAATCCAATTGTGATCAAAAGTGACGAGGTTGTGGATCGTTTGCGCCATGAACGGATGCCCTTTTTCAGCGAACATGAGGTCATTGGAAACGCCAACAGGTATCGTTTTGGGGAGGACGACTGGGAACACGAGGAGGGGGTCGAGGGGGCGAAGGCAGCCGATGTCCAAATCGATGTACACGCCACCGTAGTGGTGGAGCACAAAATATCGAATGGCGTCGGCACGTTGGATGGGGTAGGTGTAGGCGTCAAAGGTGTCTAGGAACCAGGAATAATTCTCAGCGATGAACTCTCGCGAACCCGAGTCCGTCCAGAGCATATATTCGCTGAAACCGACACATTCAGTACTTGGTGGAAAGGTGGGGGGGAGGGCCGAAGAGGAGGGGGCTCACTAGTCGGGCATCATTTCCCTGCACGCATCCGAAATTCCCTTCCAGCGCGTAGGGAGGGTATCCGTTTTCCAGGTCTGATGTAGTATACGCGGAATGCGTTCTGTTTTCCCGTGCTGGGAGGCGTTCCATCTTGAGTCGTAATCTGGGGCGTCGAGTTCCTCCTCGGTCAAATAAGCAGCGTCGTCGATTGCAAGATAATAAGAGAAGGAGGCGAGAACGATGATTGTACCAAGCAGGACAGCAGCGAGAAGGGATAAATAGATGTGGAAGGTCCGTCTCCGCATTTCAAGAGGTCGTATGGAGGGAAGAGAGGAGAGGATGGGGAAGAGGAGAAAGAGTGTGAAGTCGGTCCAACTGCGGTATAGAACCGCTGTCGGGGGATGGTCGAAACAGAAACTCGCGTCTTGCGGTGCACTCGTGACAACGTGAGCGTCACACAATCTCTCTCGCGCGATCTGTCACACTTTGGCCCGGTCTAAATTTGGCGCGTGGCTGCTGGGAAATCTATGCGAACAGGTGAATCCAATCCATCCTCGGGCCAGCCGCAAAAAGAAAGAGGGGGGAGAAAGAAAAAAGAAAAGATAGCCCGCCTGCACAACCCCATGAGGTCACGTCGGAAGTCGGAAGTAGTCCTCCACGGCAATCTTCAGCAAATCAACAGACTCCCCAATCGCTTGGTCCTCAAAACTCTTCCCCAACCCTACCAACATCTGCATCGCCGTATCCCACTGCACCCGCGTCCAGTCCTGTCCCCTTCTCCGGCCGCGGGCATTCACATCCTTGCAGTGCGGTTTACTCATAAACGACCCGAGCCGCAGCGCGGGCGATCCAGGGACCTTCCGCAGCGTCGCCAAGTGTTCCGCACAATCCGCGGCGGTCCATTCCTCAAACGGTTTCGTAAGCACTCCGGCGTGCATCGACACGCCCGCGGCGTTCTTCCCCGCCGACTGTGCAACCTCTGGATTGATCCGTTCAACTAACTCCTTCAGCAGTATCGTAAAGTGATCCACGAGTTGCAAATGTAGATCGTCCAAAACATGCGACGGTATCCATTCCGTGCTGTGCTCGATGTCGATATTCATCCTGTCGACCACGACCGCACCCGACGACGACTGAATATGGGCGGAGGTCCGGCCTTGGCGTATTCGAGACTGAACATATCCGTCAAACCCTCGGCATGCATCAGACCCAAGGATGCTGCTGGCGATAGCTTGGCTTGACCAGTCCTTTCTTGGCTCCAGCGTCTGAATGTCTGTGAGAAACCCCAAGATTGGTGACACCAATGATCAGCATCAAAACACCAGGGCTGTGAGAATGCTACACAAGCAACCCACGATCGCTCTCTCCCCTGATGGAGAGGTTTATATCCCCGCTGAGAAGGAACACGGGATCTCGGGTATTACGCCGGAAGTATCGACAACAGTCCCTGATCGAGATATCGTTCTCTGTATTCCGGTCGGGTTGCTGGATAAAGCAAGGATCATGATGAGCCTCAGCGCCCAGCTAATGATAGAGCGAATAGCCAATTCCACCCACCAGATTCTTCGAACCCGAACCTTCGAGTGTCTCATTGCTAGCCTGCACCCTCAACACCTTGTGCTCCTTATCTTCCTTCAACTTCTCCAGGATCCACCTAGACGCGGCACGAGCGGACCATGAGATGCCCTTCCTTGTGTTCTTCTGCCTACAACGACAGGAAAACTTTGGTTCAGAACACTGGACGTTGGAATATATATGTACAGTGTGAGCCCGACGCACCAATCCAGTTCCGAGATAACTACACTCGGAATAACGACGACGGTGGGCCATTTCGTCCTCTCGATATCCGCAACGAACTTTTGAATTATCATGAGATAGTCCAAAAGGACATTCGTGTCGACCACGACCGTGACTCCGGTTATCACATGCGGTTGAGGTTGTGGCGTCGCGACTGAGTATCCAAAACGACTGACATCGTACTGTATCCCGTAGCTGCCCTGGTGGGGGTGTTGTAGTTGCGATTGCGATCGTTGCCATTGGGAATGGGTATAGTGAGGTTGAGCGTGACGGTACCCACGGTCGTTCAAAGCATATCCACCTTGTCCCGAAACGCCGTGATACTTTTCGCAAAGATATCCACCCGGAGTCCAGGAATAGGCAGGGCACAATCGTCAGCGTTCGGGGTAAAGAAGGGAAAAGGCAATGTGTAAGTTGGCGTTCCCCGTTCCAAAATAGGGTGGATGGGAGTTGATGGCAGGCGCGACGGAGGAAGACGCTCACGCTGTATGGGACATCCATATCTACATCCATATCCATATTCGCTTACTCGATAGGGCGAAAGAAAATCAGAACGGGGAAGTGAGCTGTAGGCGGAAGAGGATCGGTGAGATGAGGCGAGGTAACGAGTTTGACCCTGGACTCACAATGAACTGAGAGACCAGATTGCGAGATGAGTTTGAAGCGCAGAAACACCTAGGAGCGTAGACGGAATCAGTCCTTTTGCCAGTTCCAACGCACCTCGGGACGTCCGCTGAACTGAGAGTGGGTCGGTGGAGGGGCCTCGTGTCGTTTTTGGTTGGGATTTGACGTGTATGTTGAAAGAGTTTGAAACAAAGCCCGCGGCGCGTGACAACTTCATCGGGTGCCGCTCACTCAGGTATTCACACGAGATGGAATAAAACACGGATAAGATTACGATGCAGACCTGAACTGTGCAAGGTGTACAATATGGCTTTCTACTGTGGGATGCGCAGTGCAAATGCGAAACAAAAACCAACGCTCAACCTGAAACAACCTATAGAGAGGCCTCAAACTTCTTTGCGGGAGGAGAGTCGCCAAGGGATGGTTCATCACCCTCTGCCTTCCTCTTGATGCCGCTAGCTTTGGCAGGTGATGGAGACAGAGACGCTCTTGGTTGGAGGGTCCTGGGTGGGGTTGAACGCGTCGGGGTAGGGACAGACACCTCCGGCGTTCCGGAACGACTCCTACTCTCCCTTTCTTCGTTCTTAAGACGCGCTGCCAGCGTGTTTGTTGAAATAACAGCTTCAGCATGACAAGTAGCGTGGTAAATCTGCAGGGAAACGTCAGTCTCCAACTTATTTTGCTAGATGGAGCGAAGGGAACATACCTTGTCATCCTTCTTCATCGCGTTCTTCCAAACCCATTCCTCCTCGTCCTCCAAGAATTCACACTTCATTGGTTCCTTACAGACCGGGCACGAAAACGGCTTAGCCTCCTCTCCCGGAGCCACAACAACAAACATGGCTCTCAGTTCGGCCTCACGCTTCGCCTTCTCCTCGGCAGCGGCTAATCTACCGGTGAGTGGTCGGTCAGCACGGCTCTTGCCTTTCATATCGCCGGCATCGCGGATCCAGTCCTAGAAAATATAAATCAATGCCTTCAGCCAGCCGTGCATAAAACAAAGGGAGACTTACGTCCAAAGCAGTGAACCAGCTCCGCGAGTGCCCACGGCCGACGTTTTGGTTTGCCTTCCTCTTCTGCCTGAAATGCATGTCAAGGTGGTCTTCCAACTTCTTCTTTCCGGTCGCATCATCCGAGAAACGGCGGCCGCACTGTTTACATTGAATTGTTCGTCTTAGGAAGAGCTCATCAAAATCGGGCTTATATCTAGGAACCCGGTCATCAGTCAGTTACGTAACTCCCATGGAATAAGGTCACTCGCTCACCTAGTGATTCCGGACGTTGAAAGCTCGATCCTCTGGGAAAGGAGCTTACGCGCATGTTCTGACATACTCTTACTCGACGAGTCTGCTGACTCCGGATGTGGCTCATTCACGTTGCTCGAAGCCACGGGAGGGGTACCAGTAGCACCAACCACGCCTGCCTTTACGAGGGCGCTGTACAGGTTTGCAAGATCGCTTACAGCAGGCAACGCAGGCACACTATGCTGATTGGCGGGTGCAAGAGGTACAGCAGATACGGGTTGCACAGGAGGAGCAGGAGGGAAAGATGGCTTCACATCAAGAGTGCCTTGAGGGTATGCAGGTTGGGGCGGATACGATTGAGGCGGAGCAGAGGAAGGGCCAGCATGATTGTAGCTATACTGTGAGTATGTAGTAGGAGGCGGCAAAGCTGACATGTTGGAGGCAACGGGATATGACTGGGGGGGCGGTTGGACAGAGGGACGGGTGATGTTTCTAAGTTGACTTAGTATTTGGCGGAGTTCATCCTGAGAGAGACCCTTCTCGACGAATTGGCGAAGCTAGAAGACAACGTCAGGTGTCTGATCGTAAGGAAATAGTGGGGGGGGTATAACTCACCTGATGTAAAACCGGGAGCTGGTTCCTTACGGTGTTGTTGTAGGGGTTAGACTGCATCTCGCGTTCTGCCTGACCGATCGCAAATTGCAGCTCGCCTAGGACTTGCGCAGAGGATACACGAGTGGTATCCTGGATTCCAAGTGTTACGAGGAGAGAAGCAAGCCGATCACTGATGGAACGTACCGACGATGCGCCGGTACCGAAGACTTCTTGTTCAATAGCCAGTTGCTGCACCGCCCCGAAGAGCTCTCTTCCATTGGGAGCGCCGGCTCGCCAGGTCGCAAGCATCTCAATCATCTTGGCCTTAGTCGATTCATCCACCTGGGAATACGTATCCAAAAAGAGGGGTACAACGACAGGTCCAAAGTGACGAGCATACGGTTCGTACAGGTTCTTCGAGATTGCGTCCAAGAGATAGAATGCGGTGAGCTTGAAGGGTGGCGGGATCTGGATACAAATTAGGCAATGATTGGTCAGCAATCCGCGGAATGACAAAAAAGGCAAGAGCATGATGGAGTCAAGGATGGCATCGGGACCTGCTGGCCGCTCGCTGTGGAGGCATGCCTTCGCAGCCTGGCAACAGGACGCACGAAGCGCACGACTATGTTCTTTTCTTTGTCTCATGCGTGAAAATTTTACAAGTAAAGTACATAGGTGGCATGGTTTTACAGGAATAAAAACACCGAAGGCAGCACAGCAGGGAGGGTGGCCCTCGACACCAAGCTCGACTGGGTCAGGTAAACAAGAGGGGAACGATGACTCACCCTTCGAATGTGATTCTCGATGCACTGGACGACTACATCGGCCCATCGCGCGAAGTCCTGAGCAATCATGGACAACGCATGAATGGCTGGCTTGGAGTTCTCTGTGAGGCCACGGAGCTTATGAGCGTAGAACTGGCGGAATTGGATCGAATCTGAAAAGTATGGGATGGGTTGCTGAACGGGCTGTGGGTAGCCGTACTGGGGAGGGAGGGAGGGGAATGCTGGGTGGGGGTAAGGGGCCTGCTGGAGGTGGCTCGGCGGGGGGTACACAGACATGGCAGGCTCAAATACTGCGGGTCCGTAATACTTGCGTGTACTAGAATCTCTTCCTTCTACCGTCGTCTCTCACAAAGTATCAGACGAACCGCAACAACGAGTGGTCGCTGTACACGGTGATGATGGTTCAGGTCAGAGTTGGGGATAAGGATCCCGGGCGTCGCCGGCTCGGACCTTATGGGATTTCAAACACCGCCATGGCCACAAACTCCCATCACGTGCTGCCAGAATATTACCAAATCCGGTGATTTGTCAGCACTGTACAGCTGGGCCAGCCACAGGACCAGCCTACACTCATCCGCCACTGCAAACACCAGAGCCTCAAGATCTCGTTAAACAATCTACGGTGCGCACAGTTCACATCGCAATATTGGTTCATCGACTCATTGGACCAGATGCGGGACGTCCACTCAACAGAAGAACTCGATATTCCCGAAGGTGTTGATGTTATTGTCAAGTCCCGTATCATCACCGTAAAGGGTCCACGGGGTACCCTCGTCAAGAATGTCCGACACATCGACATGGATATCCGGCTGGTGAAAGCCAAGAACAGTGCCAAAGTTACTCTCGCCGTCTGGCAAGGTGGCAGGAAGCACGTTGCCTGCTTACGAACGATCAGGAGTCTCATCTCGAATATGATTAAGGGTGTTACGAGGGTCCGTTTTGCAGCGGTTCGAAGCCCAATCATCTTGGCTGACAGTTGATTCAGGGCTTCAAATACAAAATGAGGGCAGTGTACGCCCATTTCCCCATCAACTGTATCATCCAGGATGGCGGTTCTTCTCTGGAAATTCGTAACTTCTTGGGCGAGAAGGTACGACTAGCCATCTCAAATGTACCGGAATTCACTCACGGAGCCCTATGCAGACCGTACGAAATGTGAAGATGTTGGAGGGTGTAACGATATACGAGTCGAAGGCACAAAAGGATGAGCTGATCCTCGAAGGTACCGACGTTCAGAACGTCTCTCAATCAGGTGAGTCGTAGTTATCCATGCCTGCCAGGCACTCGGATCTGACTTCGAGCCAGCCGCCTCCATCCACGGCGTTTGCAGGGTACGAAACAAAGATATCCGTAAATTCTTGGACGGTATCTACGTCTCTGAGAAGGGCACTATCTCCGAGGAATAAGCTTGTATGCTGTTGTGCTATATGTCGTCTTTACTATCCATCGCAACATGACGCTGTGCATTCGAGGAAGTACGGTAAAAAGAAATTAACAGCTCTTGCTGGTAAAAGACGAAGCTACTAGCGTAAGCCTGGAAATACTCAAGGGATGAAAGGTATTAATGTGCGCGTTGTCTTTCGGTACTCGCGGTATTCATCTCCAAAGAAGTTAATCAACCGATTCTCCTCGTCTATTTTAAATGTCTTCAGTACGACTCCAAGTGGCAGCAGGGGGGACACTCACATTTTATGCGATGGTAAAAGAACCTCCAAAGGATGGAAACGAATACGGCGAAACATACGTGGTTTTGAAGGACCATCTGTGTCCCAACTGCCCAGTAGAAGAAGCCAGTGTACGACGGGTGTCTGAACCATCTGTGGTCGGGTGTCAGGATATGTCCCGGGGGATTAGAACATCAGGCATACGCGTAAACTCCCTCTTTTACGAGACGATGACTCGGGACTTTATGGTGTGCCACCATGTGCGAAAAGTTGGTTGAAGCCTGAATCATGGCCATCGACCTCAGCGCTTGACCCGCAAGCACAATCACGATTCCTGGATGGGATCGTCGTGAGCCGAAGGGTCCAAGGCGTGGAGGAAGATCCTACCAATCTGCGTAACGTATGGGTTTGCCTTCCACGAAGGCCGGAAGAACATAGCTATCTCATGTTCTATCACGGCCAATCCGTTCACGACGAGGTATAAACTGCCGTTCGTCAATAAGAATGCTACGGTGCTTCAATGTCGGATAGACGGGGTAAGTGTAATAGGGTATACGCACAATCGACGCTACATTTCTCAAGATTCCATCCAGCAGTGACAGCGAATTCTCCCCAATGGAACGCCGACCAAGCGGCCATAAAGAAACCCAGTTGGTACGAGTTCCACCAGGAGCCAAAGCCTCCTCGAAAGAAGGTTAACAATCCTAAGGAAAACGTCCATCCCAGAATAAAGGAAATTGTTGAGGCAGTAAGTGGTGTGTTAGGCAGCGTGCCACCTGGCCGGTATGCTTTCATCTTCGGCACAGTGTTTAGTGGGTGATTCTCGAGCTGAGCCCTCCTCTGTCTAAGCTTTTCTTCAAAGCTGTCTTGAACTTCCTGCTCGGTGGGTTCGGAGGACATGCTGGGGGTCAATAAGTGGTGGTGGGGGTGAGAGACGAGAAATAATAAGGATTGCAAACAATCATCTTGATTGAGCAGCGGACAATAAGGGTGCCACGCCACCCGATCACGTCCGCCACCTCAACCCGGTCAAGTTTCAAGCACTTACCCCGAGGAATGCTTACTCGCCTGGCCAGGCAGACAATCTTGAGGCGTACCAGGAACTATGCTACCGCTGCCGCGGAGGACCCTTCGAAAATCCGTAATATCGCGCTCGTCGCGCACATAGGTGCGACGTATCTCTGGCCATTCCGGTTTCCGAAGTGCGACAACATTTGTATACAGATTCTGGAAAAACCACCCTGACCGAATCAATCCTCCTCACGTCGAACTATCTCTCCGCTGCTGGATCCGTGGACACCGGGAGCACTACTACCGACTTCTTGCCAGCGGAACGGGAACGTGGGATCACCATCCAGTCCGCTAGCATCCCGGTGAAATGGAAGGACTGGACGTTCAACCTCATCGATACCCCAGGACACGCAGACTTTGGAATGGAGGTGGAGAGTGCCAGTCGAGCCGTCGACGGTGCCGTCGTACTCATAGATTCGGTTGAGGGGGTGGAGGCGCAAACGAAGGGTGTGTGGAAACAACTGGACAGGTAATGTGAGAGCCCACCCCTATTGGTCCTTTCAACAACTGACTCCATTCTTCTAGATACAAGGTACCGACAAGATTGATGTTCCTCAATAAGCTGGATCGACCTGGCGCGTCGTTCAAGTCGTCCTTGCTCTCCTTGATGGCACATCGACTTCACAAAAAGCCTATGGTTCTCACCCTTCCCATCGCTTCCTTCGACCCAGATGACTACCGACGCGCAGAACCCGGAATCGAAGGGCTGGTGGATCTCGTTAAATGGGAGGTCTGGAAATGGGATGGACAGGGGGTGCCCACCCGTCACCCCCTCCCAGAGAACCAGGAATCCATATTTACTTCTGGTATATTCCCGGAATCGCATCCCATAGCTCCCCATCTCTTACCTGCGAGAGCGACACTTCTTGAAAACCTGGCTATGTTTGCTGAACCGTTGATGGACCAGCTTTTGGAGGCCGACTCTGCCGAAACTGGATATACGGACATCAAATCGGCCGCGATATTACCACACCTTCGCAAGGCGACGATCTCAAACGAGATTCTTCCTGTGCTCTGCGGCTCTGCCATGAAGAATATCGGGACAGACTTGGTTCTGGATTACGTTGGGGAGTTGCTCGCAAGTCCCAAAGACGTATCCATTGACATTTCACCCATGGACAAACCCCTCCTCATGTTGGCCTGGAAAGTTGCTTGGGACAAGCGTAAAGGATGGATGACGTTCGTCCGCATTTACTCAGGTAAGGAAAACTTCTGAGCACCGAGTTCATGGCATCCATTGACACCCACCCCCCAGGTACCCTGAACAAACAGAGCGTGGTCATGAACAAGACCCGGGGTCAAAAGGAACGAGTCTCCAAGCTTCTCCTGCTTTACGCCTCTGACGCAGAGGAGGTGGATTCGCTCTCCTTCGGTTCTGTTGGTGTGGTTCTGGGACTCAAGTTCACGCGTACGGGCGATACCCTCGTCTCAATGCGAGGCTCTGCAGAATCCGCATTACCAGAGATCATCCCTCCACCCGCTGTCATGTCCGCGTCCATAATCCCACAGTCACACTCTGACCTGGAGCCGGTTCAGGTGGCCCTGGAAGCGCTCTCCCGAACAGATCCTTCAGTACGGCACGAAGCTCAAGAGGGACAACTTTTGATCCATGGTCTCGGAGCTTTGCATTTGGAGATTGTTGAAGACCGTTTGCGAAATGAGTGGAACGCTCGGTTCGAGGTTGGACAGCGGCGGGTTAGCTATCGTGAAGGTGTGGGATCTAAGGTCCAAGCCTCGCACAATACTTGGTCCACGGAGATCGGGGGGAAAAAGGTGGAGGTAACGATCGACCTCGAAGTCCGCCCTGCCCAAGAAGACGAGCCTGGAGACCCTATGTGGGATGGGAATATCGTCCTCGGAATCGATGGGAGACCTCTCCTCTCCCCCGACTCCTCCCCCAACCCAGACACCCCACTTGCTTTCGTGGCACGTGGCTTATCCAACGCGCTCTCCGGCTCCCCACACACTTCTCTCGCCCTATGTCACGTCTATATCCGAGTCAAAGGTTTCTCCGAGCGCAAAGACGCACCACCGCCGGTCCTCGCGAGCGCTGCAGCTTATCTCCTGCGTCACCGACTCCGCGACGCGGGTCCGGGTCCGATTATGGAGCCGTATATGAACCTCAAGGCTTCGGTAACTGAAGAAACCCTCGGGAAAGTAGTAAAAGACCTCACGGAACATGGCGGTGAAGTTCTCGACCTCGGATCGAACACCACCACTGGGGGACTGGATTCCGACAGCATCGAGGCATACTCAGAGGATGGGGTGTATGTCCCACCGGAATGGTTGTCCCCTTCGTCTGCCCCTAGCAAGTTCTCGGGAAAGGGTGGCCCATCGTTAAGGAGATCCGTATACGCGGTTGTACCTTTGAGTCGGATGCTAGACTATTCGACACGGCTTCGCGCGCTGTCCGGTGGTCATGGGACTTTCGAGATGTCTGCAGCTGGGTTTAGGGAAGTTTCCTCCGCCCGAAGATTGGAGATCCTCAAGGAAATTGGGCGCGCGTGAATCCAGCGAAGGGACAGATTACAAGCTACAGTACGCCACATCTCCCGCTCGGGCTAATAAAAGTACGGAAATTAGACAGTGTAACACCTTATGATAATTCCTTCTGCTCATCCGCATCTCCGAATAATACCGCGCCATCGAATCCATCCTCGTCATCGGCATCCACTCGCAAACCTCCCGTTGCGCTGAGCAGTTCACTGAAAAGCATCATACCGCCTTCCTCGTCTTCCTCCTGCACATCGTCGTTCGGGGGTGGGTCGTTGAAGAGTGGAACGGGCGGGCGACCAGTCCTGAGCGTCGGTGCAGGCGTAATTCCCCTGTCATCGTCATCAGGAAGGAATAGCGGGGTTTGACCTCGGGCAGATGCAGGATCGGGAACAACACTAGGTGCTCTAGAATCTGCAGCTATCCGGGATGATTGAGACGCCTGAGACTCGACTGGCGCACGGATTACCGGCCAAGGTTCCACAATAACGCAAAGACAACGTCCGAAGATATTGAAACCATTAAAAGACAGCTGAAGTTGTGGTTTGGGATTCATCTCTTCCTCTTCCGCTTCGAGGTCGATGAATGAAGGGCCTGGTTGTTGGGATTGCGACCTGGACCGTGAGTGGAGAGAGGGTTCTCGTTCTTCGCTTTTGACGATTACAACTTCCTCGTCCTCATCGTCGCTTTGGGTCTGTGGTGCTGTCTCAGGTTCTGAGTCCATCACAAACTCATCGTTGTCGCCCATCGAGTCCTTATCCGTGTCGCCTCCTTCTTTGTATCCTGCGTCGACCGTCTTCCTCTGCCGTTTGGAGCGTCGCGGTTCAGGTTCGGGGGAGGGAGACTCGTCCTCATCCATGGGGTCTTCATCCAGCTGCATGTCGACTGCCTTCGTCTTCCCCTTCCGTGTGGCCGTTGCTTTCGCCTTGCTCTTCTTCGCCCCTTCGATCCTCCCCAGACTGTCATTCTTCCGGACGCGCTTTCCGGGTCTGAGAGGGTTTTGAACGGTAGGCAGCGCTGGGCCGGGCTTATGGGCGGGGACTGCGACGAAATGCCTATTCTGTCTGAATGTAAGTAGTGGAAAAGTCCCTCCGAAACGTCCGATACACCTTGATGAGGAGTGAATACGGTTCCGTCTTCTTGAAGAAGTAACAGAAGTGATAGGTCTCTGGTTCAGCATCGCGTCAACATCCCACAACGGTGATATCAGATATAAGTGCGCACCTCCTCGGTGGGTGCTAACAGTCGGTTTCTTCGCGCCTTGGGGTCCAGAGCCAGGACCGAAGTACGCATGAGCCTCCTCCATCAGCTTGGGAATGATGCTACGTCGGACTGAGCACGTCAGCAAACCCTCCCTCACGCCGTCCAAGCAGAAGCGTACAGTGGTCGCAGGTCGGAAAGTACGTGTTGGAGGATGGAATCAGACATCCAGTTGAGGTGTCTTGGATCGAGGTACACCTAGAAGGACAAGGGATCAGACCCATCCCAGCACAAGAGGATATCCCGTTACATAGAGGGGCAAGACGCTGCTCGCGGATATGCGTAGGTGGTATAGGTTTTTGGTCTTGAAAGTGGACATGGCGGTTGGACGCGAAAGACCAATTACATAGTGGTCACTGGTACGCGACGGGCGCGTCTTTCTAGCTCATCACTCTGCACCAATGGAAGGTTGGTTTGGAGTACAAGTTCGCTCTCTGTTTCTGCATTCATACAACCATAAACTACCCTTTCATGTGTGCACCCCGTGGCCCCGCGTCGAAGGGGATATTACACCCATTTTGTCTTAGATATCGTCAACCGAGACATCAGGACCAGAGATAATTGCCTTGATGACGCCCTTCCCGTCCTCACTCTTCCCCGTACGCGTAACCCCGAACGCAGCAGCGGCGTCTTCGAATGAGAACCTAAGTAAAAACATACGAGATCAGTCCGAGACGCGGAGGATTTAGTCAAGAATGGAATTCACCGATGGGTGACGAGGGGTTGGAGGTCGATTTTACCCTGGGCAGCGAGGTTTATCGCGAGTTTGTAGTCACCAGGCTAGAGTGTGACGCGTATGTTAGGCCGGATACACCTGTGAAGAAAGAAAAGAGGGCTCACTCCATATCGGAAGGAACCCTTGACGTTGAGCTCCTTCACCAACAGCATGGTGATGGGGACCACGACCTCGGCGGCACCCGCCCCGACCTGGTGTTTTGAATCAGGGTTATAAGTGCATACAGTTCACCTCCATACCTGAACGTATGTACCACCGGTCTTAACGACAAATAAGGCGGTCTGTATCGAGACTTCCGCGCCGCTAGCCTCGATGACAACATCGATGGCAGTAGGACCACGATCCTCAATTCCCAAAGTCTGCTTCAACGCCTCTGCAGACCTCTTTGAGTACTCTATACTGTTCTCTTCGGGGATCGAAGGAGGCGGCATGAAGATGTCAGTGGCGGCGTAATTCTTGGCGAAGTCCAAACGGGCTTGGTTGATGTCGACGGCAACGATCCTCGAAGCACCGAGAGCCTTTGCGACAGCCATGCACAGGAGGCCAACCGGTCCGGATCCCCAGACAGCGATACTTTGACCGGCTTTTAATCGTGCGAGGGTGGCGACTGAATGAACACCGACAGAGAGCGGTTCCATCTACTCTCCCAAATCACTATTGGAGGCAGAGCGAAAGAAGAGAATACGAGTAAATACCAAGGCACCATCTTCGAGTGTGAGGTTTTCCGGAAGCTTATAGGTTACATGACCAGGAATCCGGTAGTACCGAGCCAATGTACCGTCATATGGCGGGGTAGCAGCGAAAACTTCGACCGGAGAGTTGAGCTCAGCAAATGGGTAGAAAAGGCCAATTCCCTTCTTACTTACTAATGTCTTTGCAAAGCTGGAAGCGGTGGGGTGTGTTAGTACAAAGGGGATGAAGAATGGAGTTGATCTCCATCCCACATACCTGGTACCTCCCCGACTTGCAAAAATCACAGGAGCCGCAGGTTGCACCGGGCTCCATGGCAACGCGGTCGCCAGCCTTCAGATGCTTAACCTTGGCACCGACTGTCCCAGAGGTCAACAGACGTGCTTTTCATGCCAAGTGACTGTACAGACCTTTGGTGACCACGCCAGCGGATTCGTGGCCGAGAACCTGGTTTGAATAGTCTTAGCCAGCGACTAAAAAGTTTTAAAAACTATTACCATCGGGCTATTGACAACAAAGTCCCCGATACGTCCGTGGACCAGATAATGAATCTGTGAAACTCCATTTTTAGACCCCGGCTACACCGTCGAGGTAAAAGCCACTTACATCGGATCCACAAACCCCTTTTAGGAGTTGTCAGAATAAGGTTGTGGTTATCTGGGGCCGGCCGACGCTTACCAGTCTTCTTGACCTCGACCAATACCTCAGTGTCGGCGACTGATCGTGGAAAACAAGTCAGCACAACAGTACTCGCAACCTGGTGGGTGACGCACTGGAAGGGATGGGCCGATCCTCGTAAAAGACATCCTCGATTCCTCTCAAGACGAACGAGGGGTTATCAGACATGATAAGCGGAGAATAGAATGCTGTGCTTACAGTGAGTTTGGAATTCCGGCTTAAGTAACCCCAACAGTGAATGTCGGGGGTGCCGGTGAGCAACTGACCACATGCCGGGAGATCCTCGGACATTCTCACGTGATCCTCAGTCCCCACGCCCCGAGTTCCTCACCGGAACTGGACTCTAATCATGGCGAATAGGGCCTCATCCGCAGATATAAAAGCTGCAGGGGGTGGGGGCATTAGGGGAGGCACCCTTGGTCTGCTTCTCCCATCTACTTCGCATCTCTACGCTTTTATTCCACCTCTCTCTTCATCGCTCTGGTAGCAAACACATCCTTGGCTCTGGCAGCTTAAGCGGCATCATGGACTTCCCTCCTGCTGATCTTCCGAACATGGCCGGAAAGACCATTGGGCCTGGCAAGATCAAACTCGTCGAGGAGATAGGCACTGGTGGGTTTGGCGCCGTCTACCGTGCTCTCGAAATCAAGTCTGGTTCCGTTCTCGCTGTCAAGTGCGTGCGCAAGCGCCGAGAGAAACCCGGACGGGAGCCTCGAGAGATCTCTCTTCAGAGGCTTGTTTGCAAGCATCCTAATATCGTCTCCGTCCGAGGCTTCTACGACGACGAGGAGTTCGTGTATGCCGCCTTGGATTATTGCCCTGGAGGCGACCTCTTCACCGCCGTCGTTGAGCGCGGCGTTTTTCATATGCAAGACGGCTTGATCAAGACGGCTTATCTACAAATCTTGGATGCTGTTGACTGGTGTCATGGTCATCGGATCGCTCACAGAGACATCAAGCCAGAGAACGTCCTCTGTAACGAGGACTACTCGATGATGTATCTTGCGGATTTCGGACTTGCTTCTCAGGACGCGTTTTCGAAGGATTTTGGTCGAGGTAGCCCCTTTTATCTAAGCCCGGGTAAGTTCCACCCCTTTCGCTCCGCCCCCTTTTGCTGATTTCACTTCAGAGTGCATCGATGAACAACGCACGTTCGTTCCTTACTCTCCTTTCCAAGCCGACGTCTGGGCCCTTGGTGTCGTCCTTGTCAACATGATCACTCGTCACAATCCCTGGCATCTGGCTTCCATCAAGGATCCTCTCTACAACGAATATCTCAGGAGCCCCAGTTCTCTTGCTCTGATGCTCTCGATCTCCACTGCTACTCTTACCATCTTGAAACGCGTCTTCATTCCCCATGGTCTCCGAATCACTATTCCGGAGTTGCGGAAGAGGGTCGAGGCTGTCGAATCTTTCTACCCAGAGGGTAAAGAGAAATCTGATGCCACACCCAAGGTACCCAAGGTCGCGGCTTCTCGAGCTTCCTCTCATCGGTCTATACGAGTTGCTGTGGTCATTCCCGTTGCCACCCGGTCCAACTCGTCCCCTGCTGAGGTGACCTCGGATAGCAGCCTGTCTTCCGCCGAGGGCTACCTATTCTCCACTCCTCCCACGCCGTTCCCTGGCCGATTGCCCCGCAAAACGTTTGCTCATCCCCGCCACAAGACACCTGCATTTACGGCAGACGTATCTACGACGGATGAAGAGAGCTCTGTTCCCATCACGCCACTCTCGCGGCCAGTCGATCCTTCGGTTGATGTGTTACCGGTGGACCCACTAGATAGTCCAAGTGCGGTGAAGAGGTGCATCGCCGGAATGAAGAACCTTGTTATAAACGACAAACGGAGGAAGGCGCAGAGGTTGAATCTGTAGATACAGTGCATAACGTACAGTAGGAACGCATTCTCCGTCAATAACTGCGTTTGATCGAGAGTGAGATGGCCTTGTGACTGTGATCACCCCAAGCACTCGGGTCTCCTCACTGGGTATACGCAAGTCCAGGAGTATAAAACCCCCAGAAATTTGTCAAAGCCCCCATCGCTCTTCCTCCCCTTCCTCCATCCACAAACCCCCTATCCATCATGGTCCTTTCCAGTGTCCTCGGTTTCCCCCGTATCGGTACGATATACACATCGCGCATCTAATCATCGGATGTTGATATCACCCCCTCTTCCTCCAGGTGCGAACCGTGAGGTGAAAAAAGCTGTCGAAGCTTACTGGGCTGGCAAGATCTCAGCCGATGACTTGACCAAAGTGGCCGCCGACGTCAAGAAGGCTTCCTGGACCGGTCTCAAGCAGGCCAAGGTCGATCTCATCCCAAGGTTTGGCTCTTCCACCGTCTGATCCGATGACCGCAGTTAACCTTTTCGTCTTTTCAGCGGTGAATTCTCTCTATATGACCACGTCTTGGATCACTCTGCCGCCTTCAATGTTATTCCAAAACGCTATTTGGGACATAACCTCTCCCCCCTCGACATCTACTTCGCCATGGGCCGTGGACGCCAGACTGAAGGCGTCGACGTCCCCGCTTGTGAGATGAAGAAATGGTTAGTGCCCTCATCTCTTTGTACTCTATATGAGCCGCCTCTGATCGCCTTCCCCGTCAGGTTTGATTCGAACTACCACTTCGTTGTGCCCGAGCTCTCCGAGTCCACCGACTTCAAGCTTAACTTCAACAAGCCCGTTGAGGAGTTCAACGAGGCCAAGGCCCTCGGTATCGCAACCCGCCCCGTCGTCTTGGGTCCCATCACCTACTTGTGGTTGGGCAAGGCTGCTAAGGGTGCTTCCCCCGACTTTGCCCCTATCTCCCTCCTCCCAAAAATCCTTCCTCTCTACAAGCAACTCTTGACTGAGCTCAAGGCTGCTGGTGCCGACTGGGTCCAGGTCGACGAGCCGGTCCTCGTTCTCGATGCTGGTCTCCAGCTCGAGAGCCAGTTCAATACCGCCTATGCTGAACTTGCCCCTGTTGCCCCCAAGATCCTTTTGACCACCTACTTTGGTCGTCTTGACACCAACGTTAATTTTGTTGCCAAGCTCCCCGTTGCCGGTCTCCACATTGACCTCGACCGTGCTCCTGCTCAGCTCGAGCCCACCATTACTGCTGTTAAACCCACTTCTCTTGTCCTCTCCCTCGGTCTCGTTTCTGGACGTAACATTTGGAAGACCGATCTCTCCGCTGCGATCAAGGCTGGTCAAACCGCTGTCGATGCCCTTGGTGTCGACCGTGTGATCACCGCCACCTCCTCCTCGCTCCTTCACACTCCCGTTACCCTCGGTTCTGAGAAGAAGTTGACTGCTCAACAGAAGGATTGGTTCTCCTTCGCTCTCGAGAAAGCTTCTGAGGTCCACGTCATCGCCGCCATCCTTTCCGGATCCCAGGATTCTGCCATCTCCAATGCCCTTGAGGCAAACAGGACTTCGATCGCCAAGCGACGCGAGTTCGAGCATACTTCCAACGATGCCGTCCGCAAGAGGGTTGCTGCCATCACCCCCGACCAGTTGGAGAGAAAGAGCCCATTCGCTGTTCGTCAGGAAATCCAGAAGAAGAAATTGAACTTACCCAAGTTCCCCACTACCACCATCGGGTCCTTCCCCCAGACTAAGGAGATCCGTAGCGCTCGCGCCAAGTTGGGCAAGGGTGAAATCACCGAGGAGGAGTACGAGAGCTTCATCAAGAAGGAGATCGAGCATGTTGTTGAATTCCAGGAGAAGATCGGTCTTGATCTCCTCGTCCACGGCGAACCTGAGAGGAACGATATGGTTCAGTACTTTGGTGAACAGTTCGACGGATTTGTCTTCACCCAGAACGGTTGGGTCCAGAGCTACGGCTCTCGATATGTCCGCCCTCCTATCATCGTCTCCGATGTCAGCCGCCCCCACCCGATTACCGTCAAATGGAGTAGCTACGCTCAGAGCGTTTCGAAGAAACCAATGAAGGGAATGTTGACCGGCCCAGTCACCATCCTCAACTGGTCTTTCCCCCGTGCCGATGTGTCTCGTGAGCTTCAGTCCAAACAGCTCGCCCTCGCACTCCGTGATGAGGTGGTGGATCTGGAGAAGGCTGGTATTCAGGCCATTCAGGTCGACGAGCCAGCTATCCGTGAGGGTGTATGTGGATCGCATTAGCCCCGCCTGTTACGATCAGCTGACGATCATTCGTTTTTAGCTTCCTCTTCGTCGTGCTGATTGGGATCAGTACCTCACCTGGGCCGTTGATTCCTTCCGTCTGGCCACTGCTGGCGTCACCGATGCTACCCAGACCCACTCTCACTTCTGTTACTCCGACTTTGATGATATCTTCCCATCCATCCAACGTTTGGATGCCGACGTCATCTCTATCGAGGCGTCGAAGAGCGATATGAAGTTGCTCAAGACCTTCCAGCACTACGGATATGCTAACCAGATTGGCCCTGGAGTTTATGATATCCACTCTCCTCGTGTCCCCGGAGGCGAGGAGATCCAGGAACGTCTGGGTGCCATGCTCAATTTCCTTCCCGACTCACTGTTGTTCGTCAACCCAGACTGCGGTCTTAAGACCCGTGGATGGAAGGAGACTGAGGCGTCGTTGATCAACTTGGTTAACGCTGCCAAATGGGCTCGTCAACAGTACCCTTAAAGGGGCGGGTTTATCTTCTAAATCTCACACCTCATGTCCGCTTACATACTTCATCTCGCTTGCCTGCTCGGAGGACACTTGTCGCAGGAATAAAAATCTGTACTGTTGTTGTCTTGTCGTAGATCACGTGTAATCATATCTCACCTCATATCCCTCCACGTCGCACCGAGCGCGAACGTATAAAGTTCCGGCATACAACGGTACCCTGTCTTCCCTCCGTCTTTGACCTTCTCGTCCATGGCTGCTCCCACCAAAACCAAAACTGCTTCCACCAAGGATTCGCAGGGAAAGAAACCAAAATCCGCGTCCGGCAATGGGCACGATGCCCCGGCTTCCACGGAAACGACTGCAACGACCGCAACGACTTCCCCGGCTTCAACAATCACACTCATTGGATACAGTAGTGCCAAACCCGACAAGGCTTTGTACGAGCAAGAGCAGGAGAGGATCAAGGCTGAAATTGATGCCTTGCAGGTCAAAGTTGTATGTGTCGCTTTCGTTATCCACATTCGTTTTTGGTTCGAATTCCACTCCTCCACCACCTTCTGTATATACCTGTGGTGTTCTGTACATGGGCTGTGGTGGTCTGTACGACCCGCTGTCGACGCCCGGCGATGCCGGAAACGCATACAACGTCTTCTTGACGTGTTTCGTTTGATTCAGGATCACGGTCCACCCACTCGAGCCGCCTGCCGGAGCCCATTTAATCCCCACTTCACACTCTTCCCATCCCCTTTGTCAAGCACCTTCCCACCTTCTCTGTTCTTTTACTCTTTACCACCACCATCGTGGTCGCTTGACCATCTTTCCTTCCCCCTTCTCTCTCCAATCACTCGCTCACCCTCTCCCGCTTCCCGCGCGTGGCCGTGTGCAGAGCGCTGTCCAGAGGAAGATCAACCTAGTGAAAGACGACTCAGGCGACGACAGGAAGTGGGAGATCCAGGAGCAGCTCAACGAAATTCGCAGCCAACAGTCAGAAAACAAGCTCAACCGCGGGAAGGTGTTCGACCAGCTAAAGGCTCTCCAAGAGGGGATTCAGAAAAAGGTACGCCACCTACACTACGTTCGTTTGTCGTGCTGCTGATGGGCATGTGCCACAGATCAAGGACCTCAATGCTTCCAAAGCCAAGACCAAGTTCAGGTCTGTTGAAGAGGTTGACACTCATATCAGGTATACTCCGAGTTTTTATTCCTTCGACTGGCCACTGATACGATGCCTTGTCGCAAAGCGCTCTTGACCGTCAAGTGGAGTCTGGAAAACTCAGGCTCGGTGATGAGAAGCGTGCCATCCAGGAGATCTCTAACACCCGTCGCCTTCGCCGCGCCGTTGAAAGCTTCCAAGCAGAGCAAGCCACCATCGATCGCGAGAAAGAGAGGGCGGAGGAACTCCGAGCGCAACTCGACGACCCAGAGGCCAAAGCCATCTCAGAGAGATACGAGGAGCTCAAAGCGGAACTTGACAACATCAAACGGAAAAACGACGAGGCGTTCGCCGGTAGAGGCAAACTCTACGACGAACAGAGTGCACTTCAGTCTGTGATTGATGAGCTTTGGGGTTTGAAGAAAGAATCGCACCGGAGATACAAAGATGCGGGCAATAGGCATTGGGAGAAGGTTAAGGAGGATCGGGCGAGGAGAGCTGAGAGGTTCCGTCAGCAGAAGGCGGCGGAGGAGCAGCAAAAGAAGCTGGATCTCGTTGAGAGGCTACGGGAGGAGGCGTCAAGTCCGGCATACCAGACCGAGATCCAGGATTGCCAAACACTCATCAACGCCTTCTCAAAAGGTACCACTTCGGAGGTACCCGTTGTTACTTCTGCTGCTGAGCAGAAGGCAGCTAGTCTCGCTGGAGTTCCCGAACTCGACATTCGCACGGTCGAGGCTCCCGCAGATATGGTTGTGAGGAAGAAGAAGGGAGAGGAGGAGGTTTACTTCGTTGCAGGAAAGGGCAAGAAGTCGAAGAAGGGACCGAAAACAAACGGTCAAAGCTCGCCCGCTCTCTCCACTCCCTCGACCTCGAGCTCACAGTTCCACATCCCCCTCCCAACACTGACTGCCCTCCTCTCGCTCTCTATCCCACCGCCAGGTTCAGGGGATGAAATCCCGCGTGTTATCGAGGATCTCAAAACGAAGAAAGCTTGGTTCGAGGCCAACCAAGAGCTCGCGACGAAGGACAAGATTACCAAGGCCGAAGCTGAGATCAAGAGGATTCTCAAGAGCGTCGGAAAGGACACAGATGGCGACGCCGCTCCGGCTAACGACGACGGTGAAGCCCCCGTTGATGTTATTCCTGACGCTGAGGTTCCAGCGAATGGGGCTGTCGAGGAGCTGGAGTCACTGTGGTAACCCCCGCTGTGCAGCTACTTACGATCGGTATATCCGGCCAGCTCCTGAGGCCTGAAGCTTTGACATTCAGCAGATACATTTGCCGGGGCGGGGGGGGCGTTGTTCTCATGCAAGGAATCCACTCTTTTTTTCATGATTTAATGATATGAGGGTGAAAATTCGAGTTGTATGACCATGCGCATTCTGTGAGTGTCACAGCGATTATGCACGGGTAGTTATGAAGAGGAATAAACGTTGAAGTACAAAATATTATGTGAAACGCGAGTGCTGGTGAAGTGAGCCCGGATGTATATGCCAAAGTACAGATGCGTTTGAGGATAAGTATCAGCTATATCAGATGAAACGCCCCGGCCTATTTCCTTGCCCATAGACCCAATGGTGTTGGGGATGGTGTAGGTATGGGTGACTGAGCTCTAGGAGTCACCCCGCCTGTCTGAGGCGTGGTTGGAACGATTGGTGGATCGTCGTTTTTCTTCAGAATCGCGGCACTCGCTCCCCACCTTGCTACCCAATTGGTAAAAAACCTGAGCAGCCAAGTGGGTTTCAAACTCGGGTGCTCCACCACATCCTCCTCGTCTTCCTCCTCCATCCCTTCGAGGACCTCAACCAAGTCTCCCAAGGCCGCTTCTTCTTCGACTTCAGATTCATCCCTGCCGAGTGAATCGACGAGCCTTCCCTCTCCGTCCAACGTCCACTGCAGGCGATTGAACCGACCGTGGGCACCGCTCGCACCTTGCGGCAATCTCCTACCGGTCCCAAACACCTTCTCCCTGAGTTCGAGCGTCCTCCGCCGGGCGGGTGAAGCGATCATCCAGAGGTACTCCGGACGGAACTGTCCAGACTCGTATTGGAGAGCTTTTGTCTCTTGAGCCATCGAATCTGCTTTGAGTCTGATCGATTCGACCTCGCTTATGACGCTCCCGCGAGTGAGGAATGGAGAAAGCTTCTGGTTGTGTTCTTGATATTCGTCCCGAAGGATCGAATTTGTTTCCGATAGGGTGTAACACAGTTGCTGCAATAGGGGGAAGGACGGTTGAGGTGAGCACGAGGCAAGGATACGACCGTGAGACAGACCTCCATGCAGTGTATCATATTTTGGAGATGTTTCTCCCGCCTGTGCATAATCAACAACTGTCCACAAAGTTCGACGTCGATCTTCATCCTCTCGATCGGCAGCACTCGTATCCCCTTCAACCGACTGACATCTGCGAAACTCCTCCTCCTAGGGGTAGGGAGTTCAACGTCACGTCCACCCCCACTACACGGTGTTCCAACTCACCTCTGCAGCTGCGAATTCATCAACTTCCTCCTGGATCCACTCTCACCTCCATCGAATGGCATCTCAGCCAGGTCGCCCCAAGTTGTCTCAGTCCCATACCCATCCGACGAACTCTCCGTCCTCACAAAGTGCCCACGCATGCTCATGGGGTCTGACCAGGTCACAATACGATGGTTTGGATTCCGCGTCGGTTGTCGCTTTTGGTCGAACTCGTTCACCTTTCGGTCATATTCTGAGATATTTACGGACGAGCTTGCAGCTGTAGGGATGGCGGAATGCAACCTATCGAAAGCGAAAGGAGAGCCTGCAGTCTGATGTTCCCCTGGTCGGTTGAACATGGTAAGATAAGAGTTCAGGAGGGGAATGAGAATGTACTGACAGACGGGCGACACCTGACCACTGCTGAGCGCGTATTCATCTTCACCACTGATAACCAGGTGAATGAATCTCAGCGAAATGCGCGCCCCGTACCCATCGGCTTACCTGGTAATAACCACGGTTGGCCCCGCGGGCGTCTGCGTCTCCTGGACGGTTTCCGGCTGCGTCCACGGCCATGCCCTACCAGTAAGATCTGCGCTCATCTTTTTTGCGCGCCCAAGCCTTGAGGACATGTGAGCAGCCAAGAAACTTGGCATCTGGTCCATCCACTCACGAAGTCCAAGATCCGATCTTTCTCTGGACCCTTCCTGACCAGTGGGTGCCACTAGGAAACTCGTGCTCTTCGTCGGTGGACCTCCCATCCAATTTCAGGGTTTCAAGATCTTCCTCTCGCTCACCGTCACTGTTGATTCCCCCACCTCTCCGTGTTTGTAGTTCAAGCACTCTTCCACTCCAGAGGTATCGTAGGCTGGAGGAGACATCCTTCCCGGCACTCATAATCCCTGTTACGAAGGTAGGAAGGTCAGAGGTGGTCCCCACATTTGGGGCTGATGGAGCCTGGCCGGGGGTTGTCCGAAGGTCGGTTGTCAGATCACCAATCTTAGACCTGAGCACTCGGTGGACTTTAAACGATTCGGATTGCTTAAACCGATCGTGAGCAGCATTGATTGCCTCAATCAGTGCAATGTTCGAGGATGGTTGGGGTAAGGGGTGACTGTTACTCCGTGAAGTGTAATGAAAGAATGTAAGAGAGTTGACAAATCCTCGAGGTTCAAGGAATGGATCACGGGGGACTACCTGTGTGGGTGATGAGTGCTGTGAGGAATTGTGGCGAAGGGTGAGTTACTTGTCCGAGGTCATGTAGTTTGTTTCGCATGCTGAACACCAAACTCAAGAGCGCGGAAACAATTGTGGGGTCCACAACCCGTTCCATTGGCTGATATTGTGTCAGCGGAATAAAAGCGTATCGCGCAAAAACACCTACCTCGACGTGGATATGTGGTTCGCCGATTTCCGCTATCCATTTTTGTATTCCGTCGATGGTAACGTCACATAAAAGACCGTTTCTCTCGTAATTGAGGTCGAACATCCCAAAGATAGTGAGACTGGCTTGAACAGCCTTGACGAGCTCCAGCACTGTGGCGTTGAAGAGGTCACCAGAGCGAACCTTGTCCGGGAAGTTATACATGGAAATGAAGCGGTCAATTGTAGTCTCCCTTAATTCATGTAAGCTGAGGTCATGAGATGCACGAGCCCGCATATTTACCCGGGTTTCTGAAGCGTTAATGCGCTCCGACCGCTGCATCCCATGCGGAGCAGATTTATATTCGTCCATAGTTGCTCTCGAGCATGAAGATAATTTCCATCTGGTATTGTGACAATCGTGAAGTCAGAACGGAAGTTTGTGAGTGACGTGACCATCAGTGTCCCTCGTTCTGTCTTCACAAATGGTGATTAGACGGGAAAACCAATGAGAAGGAACAAATGTACCTCTCTAGGACGCGCGTCATCCCGACGAAGGACTTGAATGGCCTTTTCCCACTCCAGCTGTGCCTCGTGGTGTGTCAGCAAACTGGCAGGCGATAACGCTGTCACTGTAATCTTCCAGGAGTTAGAGTCAAGGGAACAAAATAAAGATGAGATGTTTGCCGGATATACCTTGTGCCTAGGATCCCCTGTATACGCCGTGAGGACGGTTATTGGCCGCGTTCGCTCCACGACCCTGAACCTATGGTTCACCTCAAGGCATTAAGAGAAGCCAGTGGCGAACACACCATTTCTCGACGGCGTATATTTGGTAACCTTCAAGTTCGAGTTCTTCCACGACCTCAAACCTACAATCCGCACCGATCCATTCTTTACCCGCCCAAGTTTGCTGTCGTGGGGTAGCGCCAGGATCGGGTGACGAATGGTGGCTGGTCGAGCCGGAAGTCGACCTCGCGATTCTAGAGGCGGGTCTTGAGGGAGCCTTCGGCGAGTTTCCATCACCAGATCGCCTGACAGTCGGCAGGAGGAGCCGTCTGCGTGTTGCCCCAAGATACTGCGGCACGGCGAATCCGCTGGACTGCGGTGTCAGATACGGCGGCGGTGCTGGTGACACCAACGTCCGCGAGGTGTTGTGGTGACTTGGAGAATTGGCCGGGGAGACGGGCGTGCTCGTCGAGTGCTGCATTCCAGGGTATCTTGGTGGCAGTTGGTTCTGAGGATGACGGAAGCGGGGCGCCCTGACCCGGATCAAAAGTGTGCGATCATCGACATCACCCGACTACGCAGTGCTCGCCACCGCCACTAAGTGTCCCGAGACGGCGTCGTTGCCTCGATTGATGCCACAAACGATGGACAAGGCATCTCCCCCCCGTGGATACGCAGGGAGGAAACCACGCATTCCATCCTTTGTCAAGCTTCTAGCTCTCAGCTCCCTCGCGTCATTGACCTTCTTCTGCTCCTGGCTCTCCTACTTCCCGGAGCGGAACTACGGCTCACAAGTCCCCTTCCATGCGGCAGAGATTCAAGCCAGGTGCCGCGCCCTCAACGTCAAGCCTGGCCCGCCTTCGAATTTCTACGACCGGACCGTGTCCGACAGGTTTGTTGGTGGAACGAAACACGTTTGGATCAGGAACGCGACGATCTGGACCGGGCGCGTTCAAGGTCTTGAGGTCATCCAGGGAGATGTGTTTCTCATGAACGGTATAATTAAAGCGGTTGGCCATGTTGACTTGCAGTCCATGGGTCTCGATGACCGCGACGAAGTGGAGATTCTGGACGCGCATGGCGCATATGTCACACCTGGGTATGTGCACCGTCACAGACTGTCCCTTCCTTCTGAGCTAAAGTACCTCGCGCGCAGAATTGTTGATCTTCATTCGCACATGGGTGTTGGATCGTCCCCTTTGCTAGAGGGTGCCGAGGACGTAAATTCGCACCACGGGCCAATCGTCTCTTGGCTTCGCTCCATCGATGGCATCAATACACACGACGCAGCATATGAATTAGCCGCTGCCGGTGGTGTCACCGCCTCTCTCATTTTGCCAGGCTCTGCCAATGCGATCGGTCAGTGTCTAACCAACCTTTCACGACCCGTTCCGTTGAACAGTTTCGTAGGTGGCGAAGCCTACGTTATTAAGCCAAGGCAAACTAAAGAGAGGTCCCCCACCTCGCTCCTGGTGGAGCCTCCGTTTGGTTTGAACAGCTCCGACATCAACTACGACATCCCTCCCAGGTGGAGGCACCTCAAGCATGCGTGCGGTATGTATACTATGCCATGTGTCGCACTAGTAACTGACCAACTTCATCCACAGGTGAAAACCCTGGTAAGCAGACCAACCCTCGGGTTCTATGTCACCTAAGGCGATCATATACAGCGAGGGCATATTCCGGAACACGGATGGATACCGTTTGGGCCGACCGCGAAGCGTTTGTCTCTTCTGCAGGTACTCCCGCTCTCACTCACTTAGAATTATAGGTACAACGAGGCGCGTAAGGTCAAGGAAACCCAAGATGCTTACTGCGAAAAAGCCTTGGCTGGAAGATGGGAGGGTCTTGGTGACTTCCCGGAAGAGTTGAAATGGGAGCAACTCGTTGAAGTCCTTCGTGGTCGCGTCAAGGTTCAGACTCATTGCTACGAAGCTACCGATTTCGACGGTTTCATCCGGGTAGGATGATTCATAATTATACAGCAGATACACTAACGAATGGCGTAATACACAGCTGTCGCAAGAATTCAAGTTTCCTGTCGCGGCTTTCCATCACGCCCACGAAGCCTACCTTGTCCCAGACCTACTGAAGAAAGCCTATGGCACGTTCACACACTAAATAAGCACTTATAATCTTCTAATTCATCCAAAGGACAAGTCCCGGCCATCGCAATGTTCGCCTCGTTCTCCAGGTACAAGCGAGAGGCTTTCCGGCATTCCCAATTTGCCCCAAAGATTCTCGATGATGCCGGTATCCCTGTAATCATGAAGGTTAGCCATATCGAGCCCGAATGTCCCGACTAGACACTTGACCTTTTACAGAGCGATCACCCTGCAATCGTATCCCGCTGGTTGCTCCACGAGGCTCAGCAAGCTCATTACTACGGCCTTCCCGAAGCTGCTGCCCTATCTTCTGTCACTTCCACGCCTGCGAAGACATTAGGACTGGATCACAGGATTGGATTTATCAAGACAGGTAAGCCATTCATAAAGGCAACTTTCTGTAATATACTGACGCAGGGCCCCAGGGTATGATGCTGGTGAGTCAGACAGATATCTGTCCCCGTGATTCGATGGTAACACCAGCTTGAGACGTTGTCCTTTGGGACAATCACCCACTCGCACTCGGCGCAACACCCCAACAGGTTTTCATCGACGGGATTGCACAATTCGTCCGTCCCCATATCTTGTCCGGACCTATCTCCACACCGAAGGCTCCTAAAACTCCCGACTTCGAAAACGAGGCTAAGGCAGCTGTCGAGTACGAGGGTCTCCCGCTGTTGCGGCCGACGGAGTCAACTCCACGGACCGTCCTATTCACCAATCTCACGAGCGTTTGGATCCGCAAGGGTAACAGGGTCCACTCGGTTTTCGGCGACCTCACGTCCGCCACTGACCGTGCCGAACGTGGTGTGGTCGGTGTCAATGCAGGAAATATTGTCTGTGTTACAGCGAAGGACTGCAAACAATTTGAGTCTTTGGTCGATAGGATTGTTGATCTCGAAGGTGGTGCTATTCAACCTGGTCTTGTCACCTATGGTTCCGATCTCGGACTTCAGGAGATTGCGTTGGAGAAGTCGACTGTCGATGGTCCGGTCTTCGACCCATTAACTCATACTATCCCCAAGATCCTTGGCGAAGAAACCGTTATCAGAGCCGCGGATGGTTTGCAGTACCAGACTCGTAACTCTTTGTGGGTTCACCTCCAAAAACCTTCCTCAGTAATCAGTCTTGACCATCTTCGTGCAGGTTGGCTTACCGGGCTGGGGTCACTTCTGGTATAGTTGCTCCTACCAACGGAGGTGGATTCTTGTCTGGTCTCAGCGTCAAGTTCTCGACTAGTGCACTTCACAAGCTCGAACCTGGCGCCGTGATTAAAAACGTCGTCGCCCTTCACGTTTCCATTGGCAAAACGGCGCAAGTGAGCACGAGCACCCAAATTGCGCTGCTCCGCCGACTGCTCGGTGGCGAGGTTAAAGGAGAAGTTGGACATTGGTTCAAGCAAGTAAGAAGGGTACGTGCAAATATTTCGGATCACAGCCTTAATACTTATGCTTATCGAATACAATTCTACGATACTAGGGAAAGGTCAGACTCGTGGTTAACGTCGAAAGTGCGGATATCATGGCGACTCTGCTCCGCCTCAAAGCCGAAATCGAACATAATATCTTCGCCGAAACCAATTTTCACAAAGAGCTAAAGTTGACTTTCTCTGGAGCGACCGAAGCCCACCTCCTCGCCCGAGAGCTGAGACATGCCAAAGTCGGTGTTCTTGTCCACCCACGACCTTATCCCTACGCCTGGGAGTCGAGGAGGATGTACGTTCGATGATCGCATCCGGATTGTGAATCATTTACCAAGACTCTTAACCTGCTATAGTATTCCCGGACCTCCACTTACCCCACAAGACTTCGTATCATACCTCCTCTCTCAGGGCATCGAAGTTGGGATCATGCCACAAGGTATCGGCGAAGCAGACGTGGATGCCTGGGCAGTGCAAAACCTCAGGTTTGACGCAGGTTGGGTATGCGGCTTCAATCCTCTGCACTTCCTAGACAGGTTGGTTGACGACGTTTACAGATCTACAGAATCTCGAACGGAGGGGTCTCCAAGATCCAAGCCTTCGAGATCGCATCTACGAACGTCGACTCCCTGCTCGGCCTCGATCTTGGCGATGACGAAGAAATCGACCTAGGTTCACTGGTCGCAACCAAAGGAGGTGATTTGCTTGATTTTGAAGGAAAGGTCGTGGCGATTCTGCAGAAGGAGCTTGGTGTCATTCATCTGTTCGAGTAAATGTCGATTGCTGGCTCGGCCACCCCCCCGTCGCTGGTGTGTGTAAGATTACGTCTTGGATATAAAAAATGTTGTCCAAGGTGCGGTGCACCACCAACACCGACGATGCATCCGTCGGCACTGTCATTGAAGCAACCCTGTGCGCCCAACCCGCAACCAACGAACTTTGTAGGATACATGGGGTGATGATCAGGTATTTGGTAGACGTCAGACATTGGGAGCATAAGTTTCCTGCCATTTCCTTTCTCATGAGGATGGACATACTAAAGGAACTTCTTGATCGGTACCGTGATTGATAGGCTACCTCGTCGATGACGGTGGAACTTGTCCTCTACGTCGCGGCGAGTGTTAACGTACTGCAGAACGCTGGTGGATTTATCTTGAGTGATGGGTTGGTACATGGTAAACGGTCGATCAACCTGGGGAACTGTGATACCGCCAGACCACATCGACCGACCTTGGCTGTACTAGCTCAGGCTAGGATCATGCCCTGGGGTACCGTTCAGGAACAAAGGGAGCCAAACTCTGAAACGTGCCACAAAGAAGCGGACCGTGACTGCCAGAACCGAGATCGGGGCTCGTGTAGTCAATAGACGCACTGGTGCCTGTGCGCGCGCTAATATTGGGCTATCCAGAGGCGTTTTTCTGCGCCCAATGAGCCTCAGCGAAGCCCGCGATTCCCTAGTAGCCCGAGAGGTGTAGATAAAGGACCGTGGAAGAGCACCCTCGACTCGAGCTGAAAAATCCATGACAGCACCCACGAGGCCTATCATGTTGTACCATTCCCAAACGTAATGCGATGGCGATAAACCCCTTCCCACTGGAGGGCCGTGATCCGCGATAGTACGCGTCTGAAATGGATTACAGAATCTCAGGTAACATTTTCGCGCGCCTTGCTGGAAGCTCACCGGCACCGCTCGCGTTTGGGAGCAAGAACATCCATCCTACCCCTGGGGCACCTTACAAAAAGCCCACTCGGAGGCTGTTTGGCATCATCCCTGCTGCCACCTACTGGTGCATGTCAAGGCTGCTCGAAATATTTGTCTGGTCGTTCAGCGAGACGTTGACGTATTAACTACGCGACTGCATATGTATCCCATGATTGACGGGCCTGGTCGGGTCAGGGCTTGGCTGCTTTCAGCCATTAATGACGCCCAAGTTTAAGGGTTCACGCGCATGCGTTGATGGTGTTGAATGGGTTTCCGAGGCCTCTGGATCCTGGTCAACGTAAAGCATCAAAGCTCACTTCACCCAGGCAGTCTCGTGGGTGGCTCGTCTGTCAAATTTATTCGGTACAGGGGAGACGAGAAATGGTGATGATATGTGTGTCTGGGCGCGGTCGCGGTTTGAAGGTCGACGTTCATTCGGCTGAGCGCTGTATGTCAAAGTCGACCGTGAAGTCCGCTTTCCGTTGAGATTCGCCACTAAGGCGGAGTGTTCCATCATCCATCACCCGAGGAAATGCAGACCCCATTGGGTCAGTAGCCCTGATCTGGTCCCAATTTCAAATCGAAGGGATCCTCCGCTTTACCTCGACGAGCCCGTGATACCCATTATCGTCCCGCGCGCCCTGGGCTCTGACGCTGGGCCGCCTCTCAGATCTCAGATCTCACTTCGTGCAGATGCCAAGCTCCTTCCCCGGTATAACGCTCTTCTTTTCTTATTTCTTTTACTCTTACAGACCGCAGCGACCTCCCACGAGCTACGGGGTGTAACTGCGCGAAGGTCGTACAAATCCACCACGAGTACGGGGTGACCGACTAACAGCCACAATTCACACGGTTGCCCGCTTTGCAGTGTTCACATCAACCGCCGTGCCGGTGGCGGTAAATCGTCAAACGATCAGAATCCCCGACTGGATGCCGCGGGCGCATGCCAAGGACACATTGACCGACAGTGTATTTATACGAGAATGACTGGCACAGTTTGTCTCCCTCACAGTCGAGATGGTCACCACCCCAGGCTTCCTAGCCTTGTTCTCCTTTTTCCTGCTCGCAGTCCCTGCTTCTGCTGCACCCCAACCGTTCACCCCGTTGCACAGGGTTTGTTCACCCAACATACATCATCCCCATCGTAATGGCTAATCCACCGCATCTCAGGCATCGGAGAGGCACGATATCCCCTGGGAAAACTGCTCGATTTTTGGTATAGACTCACAGGACCCTAACCTGGCATGTGGCTTCCATGAAGTCCCGTTGGACTATCACGACTGGCACGCTGGCAAGGGACGCCTAGCAGTTGCAAAATATGCTGCGACAGCACCCCAAAAAATCGGCACACTCTTCCTAAACCCTGGTATGCACATGCTCCGTCCCATGCCATCTTACCCTAACTTCATGTCGTAGGCGGACCTGGGCGCTCCGGAATCGAGATCATTGCCCAAAACGGGCAGAACCTCAGCACACTCTTCCAGGGAACCTTCGATATCATCTCCTGGGATCCTCGTGGCGTTGGTCTCTTTACATTGTATGTATCCTCTAACCTCCCCACGACCATCCCTCACGCGTCGTTTTAGCCCCGGTGCGGTTACATGCTTCGATTCTCAAGCTGAGGAGGAGGCGTTCTTTGAGAACTCTATCGTCGAGTCAATCAACCAGACCATCGCTGGAAGGTTCGACCAACAGGACCTAGATGAACTCTTCTCCCTCAACGAAGAGAGTTCCGACCTGCTTCTTGAGTTCGGGAAAAGGTGTCAACATGGACCCGTCGGGGAGTTCTTGCAATTCATTGGGACGACCTCGACTGTTCGCGACCTGGTATCCCTTGGGGACCGCCTTGTTGGGAAAGACAAGCCGATCGACTACTGGGGTTTCTCCTACGGCACTGTGATTGGGGCTACCTTCCTCAATTGTGAGTCTCGTACCGACTCCCCATATAATTTATTTCTTACGATACTTATGCTCCCAGTGTTTCCCGAGGTGAATTCCATCTCATGCAACCTCTACCCCCCGTTTAACCCTCTACCCAGCGCGCTGGCCATGTGATCCTCGACGGCGTGATTGATCCAAACACCTGGGTGTCCCATAAGGTGACTACTTTGATAGTATCCCTAGGCGCTTTTTTCTGATCCATCTTAGACCCTGCGCACCTTACTCACCGATGCAGAGAAGACATATTCCGCTTTTTCAGATGCTTGTGCAGCATCGGGTAAGGCGGGCTGCAGACTCGTCGAACTGGTTGGCGACCATGCGAGCGGACCTGACATCACGCAATTATTCAACGATGCTCATGATGTACGTCTCCACCTTGGTGATAAGAGATGCACCTCCAACTTTCCACCTCCCCTAGACTGCCTTAAAGTTGTTGCGAGCCGGGTTTGATCAACTTCCTATTAAACCTGGTGAAATGAAGGGTATGCCTCTGCCGGTATAGCCCATTCCTTGGCTGACTGGAAATATAGGCATACTTCACGACATCCTTTTTACCCCTGCACTCTGGAGTCAATTCGCAAATGAACAGGCTTTCGACCTCATCGTCCTGATTTTCCAGGCCGCCCAGGCGCTCAATATCCCTTACAGTGATAACAGGACTTACCATATCCCATCCGAACCTGTCAACCTCCAACCATCGCTGTTCGAGTCGGG